>Ga0315280_10000021_pt1 | contig 305968 bp, 287 predicted proteins | sample YL17G06_40_MG_FD_203697 | JGI IMG/M metagenome (GOLD analysis project Ga0315280, IMG submission 203697) | Sediment microbial communities from Yellowstone Lake, YNP, Wyoming, USA - YL17G06_40 | ecosystem: Environmental > Aquatic > Freshwater > Lake > Sediment | place: USA: Wyoming | collected... | reverse complement strand
AGATTATCTCAAATAGGTCAAAATCCTGATTGTTATGATATTAAGGAATTTATAAGGGGGTATTATTATTCACATAATAGCACAGATTATGTTCTCTTAATTGGTGATGTTGATATAATGCCAACATATAGATATGGTATTGAACCACTTTCACATCCTTCTGATTATTGGTATGGACTTATAACAGGACCATTTTTTGGGACAGTTCCTGACCCATTTCCAGATATAGCAATTGGAAGGTTATCATTTCATAATAATATAGAATTAAATTTTTTAATGAATAAAGAATTTAATTATTACCATTCTCATATAAATGATAATGTTTTGTTAATAGCGCATAAACAATATATTTCTCCTAATTTTATGAATGGTGCTGAAAGAATAGAGAGTTTAATGCTTAAGTATCCACCGAATTTTAATGAATGTTATGGAGTATTAGGTGCTAATAATGAAGATGTTAAAAGAGAGATAAATTCTGGTGTATCATCAGTTTGTTATGTTGGTGATGGTTACCCTGCACCTAATTGTTGGTATAATTGGAGTTATATAACACCCTACTGGACAGGAAATGAAATAAATCAATTAGAAAATTATGGTAAATTAACAGTTGTTTTTAATGAGAGTTGTAATAATGGAGCAATACATTTGGGTGAATATTCTCTATGTGAATATTGGATGATTGGTGGTTATCCTGACAGATATATTGGTGCAGTTGCTACTATGGGATATACACAATCTATATGTTATTTATATTATGGTCCAGTATTTAGATCAAATTTTATGGAGTGGATTTATCATAATATTTACTATGAACAGGGTTCAAAGAAGGGTCTTGGATGGATTATAAATATAGCAGCAGTTAACGATATAAAAGAATACAGAGCACAACACATAGGATTACCTAATGATTGGGCTGTTAATGATGCATATATGAGAATACTATTAGGAGACCCAGCACTTAAAATGAGAACAGGTAAAATTTATTCAGATAGTGAAAATGTAAGTAATAAAATAAATATACCAAGTAAGATTAATAATTTAAGTAATATTGAAGTAAATATAAATAATCCTGTATATGAAAATATAAATATCTATATAAAGACAGATAAAGAAGAGAATGTAAGTATTGATATTTATGATATATCCTGTCGTAGAATAGATATATTATATTATGGTAATTTAGATATAGGTGAGAATAATATTGAAATAAACAATATCAATCTTAAATCTGGTGTATATATTATTAATTTATATTCAAAAAGTTTTAATTATGTTAGAAAGGTGGTGGTAGTAAAATGAGAATTTTTAATTTTATTGTTATATATTTCATACTTATTTTAATAATTAATTGTGAAGAATATAAATATATTTCAAATATACTTCCTGAATATCCTTCAAACAAGGTCTTACCATTTTGTATATTTAAAAGTGATTGTTATTTTCTTAATCTAAAATGGAAACCATATGACCAGAAGATAGCATTTATATGTTATAAATATACACAAAATGGTAAAGATGTAATTTGCTACATAGACCCTGATGGGAATAATTTTGAGGTAATTGATATGGATTATGATGGTATTTTGAAGATATCTTCATTTGATTTTAATACAAACGGTGATTTTATAGTTTTTAATGATGATTTTCATTTATATATTGTTTCTTCAAAAGGTGGGCAGTATAGAATGATATATGAAGATTTTCAATACAATAAAAATTATAGCCCTATATGGTCTTCTGATGGTGAATGGATTTATTTTTTAAGATCTAATGGTTATTCATCAGTAATATGGAAGATTAGACCTGATGGAACTGAATCAAGTAAAGTAGACATATACACTGGTGATTTTGGTTATATAAATAAGATTGAATTATCTATAGATTCTAAATATCTACTTATGGATTGTAATGATAAAAATGGCAGTTGCGGGTTTTATATAGTAATAGTCAGTGTTGATGATTCAAAAAGGTGGGTTGTATTTAAGAGTGAAAAATTGGGTAATAGAGGAGGTCCCAGAATGCCATGTTTCTCTCCTGATAATAACTGGGTTTGTTTCACTGATTTTATAGATTTATGGATAATATCATCTAAAGGTGGTCGTTATTTATATAAGTTAGATGATAGTTATAATAATAATAACTTATATCCTGATTGGTCTCACAATGGTGATTGGATAGTATTTACCAGGTATGTTGGTTATCCAATATATAGCAATTGCATATTCAAAATAAAAGTCCCTTCCGAGTTTCTGTCAGGGTAAGTAAATATTTATTCTATTTAATTATGAAATATAAAAATTAGGTCAGCAGGAAATAATCTATCTCACAGGGTAGTGTCATGAGAAATTTATTAATAATAATGTTATTTATTTCAGTTCTTGGTTCTGTTATTGCTTATAGTGATAAAGATATGAAATATCATAATGAGCCACGTTATTTTGCCTCAGTGGCTACTCCATCTGCCTATGCATGTTATTTTAAACTTATTGACTTTGGTATAAGTGGTTATAATTATAAGATTAATATTATAGGTTTTATTGGATATGTTAATGATGGTCCAGTAAACATATATGTAACATCAAAGGAAAAAGATAATGTGCCCGTTTGTGATCCTCCTAACTACTGGCAGGATGTTGACTATGGTCCAAAGAGTTGGCATATAAACAATTCATATCCTAACTATGATGACTGCAATTTATATGATGATAACTGGCATTACAGTAAGGATGTGGATAAATTCTGGTGCATATATTATGCAGAGCATACTTGCCCACCATATCCAATTTTTGATGAAATAGATAATACGAGAATTATAAACTCTCTTACATGGGCTGGTGGAGTGTGGTATAAAGGAGTTTATAATTATACTTACTCAAATTGGTGTATGCACTGTGTAATTGTCTATTGGGGTTCAGATATTGAGAACACATCACTGGGTGTTGTAAAGGCGCTGTTTAAGTAATAAATTAAATAATGTAAAATTCATTATTAGTTTATATCTTTGCATTTAATTTGTATATATAATTTACTATATTGAAGGTGAGTAGTTGTGGTAGTGAATATTTAATAACTCATAATTAATTATGATTGATAAATCCAAAGATATCATATTTTCTTGCATTTTAATAAAGTTATACATCTTTTATATTCTCAGTATATTTTTCATATAAATCAGGTCGTTTCTTTTTTGTCCTCTCAATTGCAATCTCTCTTCTCCACAGTTCAATCGCTTTATGGTCTCCCGAGAGAAGAACATCTGGAACTTTTAACCCCATAAATTCAGGTGGTCTTGTATATTGTGGTGGGTCAAGCAGACATTGAGAGAGTGTCTCCTCTTCTAATGATGCCTCATTTCCAAGAACACCAGGGATTAAGCGTGAGACCACCTCAATAATCATCATTGCAGGTATCTCCCCACCGCTAAGAATATAATCACCAATTGATATCTCCTCATCAATGAATAACTCGAGAATTCTCTCGTCAATTCCTCTATATCTTCCACATAACAGAATTAACCCATCTCTTTTGCTTAAATCTTCTGCATATTCCTGATTAAATAATTTACCCTGTGGGGTGAGATATACGACATTTGAAGGATTACCACTCTTGGCCTGTTCAATTGCCTTTGCTATTGGTTCGGGCTTCATCACCATTCCCGCGCCACCACCATATGGGTAGTCATCAGTAGTTTTATGCGGGTCGTCTGTGAAATTACGAAGGTCGTGGATATGGATATTTACAAGACCGTTGGATATTGCCCTTTCTAATATACCTGTTTTAAGAAAGGGTGAGAATATCTCAGGGAATATTGTGATAATGTCAAATTTCATAATGTTTCACCTGTGTCAGCATCTAATACATTCAATTTTATAAAGTCATCAGTTATCTCAATTATATATTCCCTGCAGAATGGCACGAGTTTGTTATTGGATAAAACAAGTATATCTGTCCCACCTGTGTATATGACATATTCAACCTTTCCGAGGTCTCTTCCATCTGATGAGATAACACTTTTGCCTGCTATATGGAACTCATAATATTCATTCTCTGGAAGTTCTGGAAGGTCTGAGACCCTTGCAAGTATATATTTGTCTCTAAAACTATCAGCCAGTTTCCTTTCATTAACACCCTTGATATGAATTACCGACCTTGCCTTATGAACACCCTTCCATTCAATTTCTAAATCAGTCAGACCTTCATCTGAGATGTAAAAAACATTTGTAATATTTTCAAATAGACAGCGGTCATCAACTGTTTGAAGAATAATGTCGCCAATTAAACCCGATGGTCTTAACACTCTGCCAATGATGGCATATTCTTCTTGAGACACAATATTTTAAATATAGTTTTTTATATAAATCTATTCTGCTATCAGGAAAGAAGCACGCTTTCCCAATTTCATTGCAACTGCTTGAATCAGGGTTCTCAGAGCCCATGCTGTAGTTCCACTCCTGCCAATGACCTTTCCAAGGTCATCTTTATTAACCTCAAGTGTGACATGGATAATGTCGTCATCGTTTTCAATATTGACCCTGACATCATCAGGATGGTCAACTACGCGCCTTACAACATACTTTACCATCTCATCAAGCCGGGACTCTTCATTTGTCTGGTATTCTGACAGCATCTTAATTACCTCCCTCTGACTTTCTTTTTAACTGACTTAATCTATCTAAAATACCTTGCTTTTTAAATAAAGTATAGACCCTCCTTGTCGTGCGTGCACCATTTTTCAGCCATTTAAGTGCAACTTCATCATTTATCTGCACAACAGGTGGATTTATAAGCGGGTTATAAAAACCTACTTCTTCAAGATACTTGCCATCTCTTTTAGACCTTTCATCAACAACTACAATTCTATACATAGGTTTGTTCGTTGTTCCTATTCTTCTTAATCTTATCTTTACTGCCAACTATATATACCTCCACAGTTATATTTCGCAAGTATTTAATATATATATTATTAATTAAATGATTATAAGTCAAGCATTAATCTTTTCTTTCTTTTTATATTCTATATTTATTTATTCTACAAATTAGAAATTGACATTAATCCTTATTGGTGTTAATAATAGGACGATTATGGTAGCAGTATCATTAGAGACAGATGTTGCACTTTTCAGGAGAATTGCAAAAGCAGATTACGAACATCTTATTGAACTTGAGGAGCTTGATACAACTGAAGAGGTAAAGCGACTTATTTTATTACAATCAATTGAGGGTCACGCCCATAATGGTCATGCGCTATTTCAGCATTTACGATTTGTGAATATTGATACTTCTGATACAGTAAAAGCACTTGAATTATACGCAACTGATATCAAGGCAAGACGTCAAAGTTTGATAGATGATATAAAAGATTTTGTAGATGATTTTTTGAATGGTAAACCCCGTGAATATCTTGTAAATAGTAGTGGAAGACCTTTTATAGAAATACCTATCTTAAATAATATTAAAGTAGATGCAAGGGCTGTCGTCAGGGGAATGTATCTTGGTGGCTTAAGGGATACATTTGAGATTAGAAAAATAGTTGAGAAGAAATACGGTATCACAATTGGTGGGGGAGGTCTCTATACAATTGATATTGAGGTTATGAAAGCAATGGGTCTTGACAGTGAAACACTCGCTACAGAAGACAATGAAGACAAAATTGATGAGTTCAGGAGTAAGGGTTTAATTGTTGATAGAAAACCTGATGATGATAAATATAGATTCAGATATATACGCCATTGGAGAGGTCCTGGTCAGTCAGATGATGCGTGTGTTATATGTGCTGGTCTATTGTGGGGTCTTGATACTGCACTTGGGGTATTTCTCGCTGATGCGATAGACACACTTGAGAAATATGCTACTGTATATGAAGACAGGGATGAAATTATCGCAGAATATATAAAAGATAAAGCCCCTGATGTAATTGGTCCAGATGAAGACCTTTACCTTCTTGCTTATCTGTGCGCTGTTCCTGAAGGTATGGAGGAAAGTTATCCAGATTCATCACTTCGCTATTTTATAAAAAAAGATAAAAAAACAGGGATGACCATTATCAGAAGTCACTTAAACTTCATTCAAGGCAAACCATTTATTTCAGTGAATACATCTCCAACACCTGTTGGCGTAGAAGATTTCTATGATTATATAAAGAATAGGGTTCTGGTGGAGACAAAGGTTAAGATACCTGAAACAGCACAGTTGGATAGTCTGACACCACCTATTTCAAGTATAATCTCAAAGAATTATCTTATAGTAAATGAGGATGCAAATGTAGCAAGCATAGCCAGACAACTTGGAAAAGCAAGATACGATATTGCAATAGTTGTTGACAAAGATGGTGTAATAAAAGGTATAGTGAAGGCAAAAGACATTCTCGCTTACATTGATTCAATTGGGAGAGAGAAAGATAAAGAATAGTTTGAATAAACTTTTTTGGATATAATATTTCGATTATTGGCTTATATTTGTTTGATATTTAGATGTGCCTTATAATTTTCAATTATGTATCTTAAAAAGATAAGATTGCTTGGATTTAAGTCATTTCCTGAGGAGACAGTCCTTGAACTCAAAGAAGGGCTCACTGCAATTATAGGTCCAAATGGTTGTGGCAAGTCAAATATTGTAGATTCAATAATGTGGACACTTGGTGAACAAAAGCCCAGTTCATTAAGGAGCGTGAAGATGGAAGATGTCATCTTCAAGGGTTCCAATGGGCGACCTGCAACTGGCATGGCTGAAGTAGAATTGATTTTTGGTGATGCAGTGGAACTGAGTCCTTCCGAAGGAGATGAAGTAACAATACTGAGACGGCTGTATCGTTCTGGAGAGAGTGAATATCGCGTTAATGGTAGAAGATGCCGTCTAAAAGATATAAGGTCTCTCTTCTTTGGAACTGGCATTGGCAAAAGGTTCTATACAGTTATAGAACAGGGTATGGTTGATGCCATTCTCTCAACATCGCCCGATGAAAGGCGTAGGATATTTGAAGAAGCAGCAGGAATCTTTGGTTACAAGGTTAAGCGGGATGAAGCACAGAGGCGACTTGAGAGCACACGTCTTAATGTTGAGAGGGCAGAGGACATAAAAAGTGAACTTGAAACTCAAGCGCGCTCTCTAAAATTACAGGCAACGAAAGCAAAGAATTATAACACACTTAAAGGTGAGTTATCATCCCTGGAGGTATATATTTCGTATCTGAGATTTTTGGACAGAGATAAACTGGTAGAGAAATTATCATCTGACCATAAAGATATTGAGAAGAAGAGGTTTTCACTCAAAGAGGAAATTGCTGAACTTGATAAGAGTCTTTCAAAAGAGAGATTTGAGGATGCAAGGTTGATAAGCGCTATTGAGGAATCTACTAATGACAGGAATAAGGTTCAATCAGATGTTGCAACAATTGAAGGCAAAATAAAACTGAGCGAGGAGAAAATCAAACAGAAGAGATTGAGAGCGAACGAGTTAGCAGATGAAAATGAAAATATAATCAGTAAGAGGGAGAAGATAAAAAAAGAGATTGAAAGGTTTAATATTGAGAATAAAGAATTGTCGGAGAAGGTAAAGTTCCTTGATTACATCAAATCAAAGCGAGAGAAAATAATAGGAAAAAGGAATTTAGATTTGGAAACCAGAGAAAAAAATCTTGGTGACATTAAGACGAAGGCATATGAGGTAAGTTATGAGAGGGCAAAAACACAGACAGAGATTCAGGAGGTAAGAGGTGTTGTAGCTAAAATAGAGGCAAGATTAGATGCTTTCAAAAGGGAAGAAAATGGACTTAAAGATAGGAAGAAAATTAATCTAAGTGAGATAAAAATTCTTGAGAAGGAAATAGAAAGGTTAACTAAAGATAAGAAATCCTATCTTTTAAAAATAGAAAAACTAAAGAATGAAAGAGATGAGTTATCTGGCAATATTGACAGGATTTCGGGTCAGTTGAAAGAGGCAGAAATGCGTCTTGAACGATTGAGGGGTGCAATAGATGACCTATCCAGTGTCCCTCCTGCATCAATAATATATGGTTATGATGTCTATAACAGAACCAGACAGGGCAAGGTCGATTCAAAATTTGCTCATCTTAAAGTAAAGAAGGGATATGAAAAGCCATTTAAAACGGCGTCATTTTTATTGAAATATGCTATATACCTGGAAGGGGAAAGGGCATTAAATGAGGTTGTTAAAATAATAAAAGATGAACATCTTGATTTGCTTATAAAAATTGGTTCGGGTAAGCTGTCCGAGATTAAAACAGATGAGAATGTATTGGGTTATATGTCTGACTATGTAGAGGGGGAAGGTGTCGATAGAATACTCGGTGATATTATTCTTGTCTCATCACTTGATACAGCATTGATGCTTTATGAAAATGGCAAACTGGGAAGTGGTGGAGCAGTAAGTATGGATGGATTTCTGGTTCTACCTGATGGAACTATATTTGCTGGTTTTTCAGATAGTTCCAAATTAAGAGTAAGAGAAGATATAAAGGGTGATGATTTATCATCAGATATTATTTCGCTTGAGGAATATATTATAAGGTTGAAAGAAGAGGTTGATTCAGGACATAAGGTTCTTTCAGATAAAGAGCGTGAATTAAATGAGAGTGAGAAGAAATTAATTGAGTTTGATACAGATGAAGAGAAATTGTTGATAAAGAAGGGTTCGTTGGAAGAGGAGATAAAACGTCTTGAAAGGGCGATAGATGTATGTTCCCTTGATATTGAAGACACTCAAAGCGAGTTAAAAGAGAAAGAAGATAGTTTGAAAAATCTGGAGGCAAGGCACAAAATTTTCACAGAGGATGAGGATAGAGTGAAGAGCGAACTGGATAATGTCATAGAGGATGTGAACAGGTCACGGTTTAAATCAGAGAGAGCAAACATGGCATTGGATAAACTGAATAATAAATATGGTGGTCTTTCTGACAGCATAAAGATTTATAAAGAAAGATTGGAATATTTTGAAAATGAATTGAGGGAGATAGATGCAAGGTTATTGGATATTGAGGAGCAGATACCAAAACTGCAGAAAGAGTCAGAAGAGGAAGAGTCAGGAATAGAGGGCTTTGAAAAGGAGATGGCTTTTCTGAATGCTGGTTTAGAACGTTTTGAGAAAGAATTGAGAAAGTTGAAAAATGAGAGGTCTGATTTAGAAGGAAGAATTTTAGAAATTGAAAAGGTCTTAAATACAAAGGATAAAAATGAAAGAGAGCTTTCAGAACAGTTGGCAGGTATAAAAGCAGAGATAAGCAGAGTTTCGGGTGAGAGCAGGGCTGAGATGGAAAGTGTGGAGCATCTGTATGGTGTTTCAATCTATGATTATATACCAAAGGATGAATATACCGGTCTATCAGTTGATGATGCTCTAGTAAAGACGGAAGAGTTGAAAGCAAAGTTATCAAGGATGGGCGAGGTGAACTTCAAGGCAGAGAGTGAATATCAGAGGGTGAGCGAGAGATTGGAGAGTTTGAAGAAGCAACTTGATGACTTGAAAGAAGCAGAGGATAACCTGATGGAAACTATTGAATATCTTGATGAAACATCAAGACGCCTGCTGACTGAACTTGTAAATAATGTTGATGTAAAGTTCAAAGAAGTGTTTATAGAGATATTCAAGGGTGGTGATGCAAGAATCTATCTTCAAGAGGGTGTTGACCCGCTCTCAGCAGATGTGATAATTGAGGCAAATCCGCCGGGAAAGCGTATTCTTTCCATTAATCTTCTATCGGGTGGTGAAAAGGCAATGGTTGCAATACTTCTCCTCTTCGCAATTCTGAGCGTGAAACCCGCACCATTCTGCTTCCTTGACGAGGTTGATGCTTCACTTGACGATGCCAATACGGTTCACTTCATTGATATGCTAAATCTCATGAAGAATAGAATTCAATTTATATTGATTACACATAACAGACAGACAATGGAGATAGTTGATAATATTTTAGGTATTTCAATGGAAGAGGCAGGTGTCTCAAAGGTAATCCATGTTTCTCTCAAAGAGATTGCAAGGGGTTAGTTAAGTTAAAAGGTGCGTGACTATGGTATTGGTCATAGATGGCAGAAGTTTGAGATTGGGAGATGTAATAAAGGTTGCTACAAATGGTGAAAAGGTCAAAATAAGTTCAGATGCAGAAAAAAATGTTGTTCAGGCAAGAGAATATCTTCAATACCTCGTTAAGTCGGGTGATACAGTTTATGGAATAAATACAGGAGTTGGCGACCTTGCGAATGTAAAGATAGACCAGGGTAAGTTATCAGAGTTACAATTAAATATAGTGAGGTCACATTCTGCTGGTTATGGTAACCCTGCAAACCCAGAGACAGTAAGGGCTACAATGTTGATACTTGCAAACTCACTCTTAAGGGGAAACTCGGGCATTCGCCTTGAAGTGATAAGAGCAATTGTGGATATGCTAAATAGTGATGTTATACCGGTTGTGCCTGAAAAGGGTTCAATAGGTGCCTCCGGAGACCTTGCCCCTCTTGCACACATCGCGCTCACACTTATAGGGGAGGGAAAGGCAATATATAAAAATGAGGAGGTTGATAGTCCAAAAGCCCTGAAAGACGCAAAGATAGAACCGGTTATATTGGAACCAAAGGAAGGTCTGTCGCTTATAAACGGCTGTCATTACTCAACCGCTATTCTCACCCTCCAGATTGAAAGGGTGAAAAATCTGCTTGCTTATTCATGCATTGCTGAGGCAGTTCTGGTTCAGGTCTTGAGTTCTCCACTCTCACCATTTGATAGTAGATTGCAAAATGTAAGACCTCATAAAGGGCAAATAGAAGTAGCAGAGATAGTGAGGAGGCTTCTCAAAGGTAGTAAGGTCTCAAGGGAGGATGCAAAGAAACCTCAGGATGCATATTCAATAAGGTGCTATCCTCAGGTAGCGGGTGCTGTTGTTGATACAATAAAGAATGCTCAATCTGTATGTGAGATAGAGATGAACTCATCCGTTGATAATCCTCTTTTATTCGCAGATGAGGGTGTGTATATCTCTGGAGGGAACTTCCATGGTCAACCTGTGGCGTTCGCATCTGATTTCTCATCTATCTCTATAACAGCACTGTCAGCTCTGATGGAAAGGCAGTTATCACGTATTCTTGACAGTAAATTATCAGGTCTCCCGGCATTTCTTTCTGATGATGCTGGTTTCAGGGCTGGTTACATGATAGCCCAATATACTGCGACAGCACTATTGTCAGAAAGCAGGGTTCTCTCGCATCCAGCGAGCATAGAGGCAATACCTGTCTCAGCATCTCAGGAGGATAGCCAGTCAATGGCGCCCGTATGTGCAATGAAACTTCGCGATATTGTCGAAAATGCAGAAGTAATATGTGGAATACTTCTTATGTGCCTTGCCCAGGCGATAGACCTTGCGGGAATGAGAGACGACCTTGGAAAGCCACTTGAAAGCACTTACGAAGTGATAAGAAAGCACATTCCGGTATACAATGATGACAGACCAATATCAGATGACATTAAGGTGATGGCAAAATTAGTGAGGAGTGGGGCGATCGTAAAGGCAACAGGGGTTGATATTGAAGAAATGCTCTTTGGATAATTTATATCTATATGTTAATATTAACTTCAAAGGATTTTGATTTATGCCATATAAGAGGTTTATAAATTGAAGAGTAAAGATAAATTGACGAAGGAGAGGATTATAGAGATACTAAGGGAAGCACAACCATATCTGAGAGAAAGATATGGTGTGAAGAGAATTGCAATATTTGGCTCTTGTGTGAAGGGTCGTGTGAAGAAGGATAGCGATATAGATATACTTGTGGACTTTGAGAGACCGATAGGACTTGACTTCATTGACCTCGCTGATTACCTTGAGGAGATATTAGGAATGAAGGTTGACCTTTTGACTCCTGCTGGTGTAAAAAGTATAAAGCGAAAGGAGATAATTAAAGTTATAGAGCAGAATTTAATATATGTCGTCTAAAAGAGGGGAGATTGATTTTCTATTTGATATTCTTCTTTGGGGTATAATAAAAGATGAATTACCACTTCTAATTATAAATATTCAAAAAATAGTCAATAAAGAAAAAGATAATCCTTAATTTAAGTATTCATTTTTTTATTATCCTTAAACCATTCAATCATATAATTATCTACAATGCGAACTTGTAGGGTCTGTGGCGAGCGTTCTAATCTCATAAGTAAGGCACTCAGGGTCTGCTATGACTGCATTATCAATAATCGGGAGAAAGCATATCCCTACATTATTAGTATTCACAAGAAAGTAAGAGAACAACTTCACCTTCCAGCACAACCTCCCACAGATGGTCTTCTTTGCAATAGATGTGGTAATGAATGCAGAATTCCACCAGAAGGTCTTGGCTACTGTGGTATGGTTCAGAATAATGAGGGTGCTCTTCATATATTGTCATCATCGGACATTGGCTATCTTTACTATTACTATGACCCGCTTCCGACGAACTGTGTTGCATCATGGGTCTGCCCTGCCGAGACAGGCGCTGGCTACCCCACATACGCATATAAAAATGGTCCAGAGTATGGTTATAAGAACCTTGCTGTATTCTACCACTCGTGCACATTTGGTTGCCTTTTCTGTCAGAACAATCATTTCAGGGAGTTCTATCTTCAGGGTAAGGTATCTGCGGTTGAACTTGCCGGGAAGGTGAATGACAGGACAGCGTGTATATGCTACTTTGGTGGCGACCCTGCATCTCAGATTGAGCATTCAATCAGGGCGTCAGAGACAGCACTTGAGAGGTCTATAAAGAATGGAAGGATACTTCGTATCTGCTGGGAGACAAACGGTTCTATGGCAGAGAGATATGCTCGCAGAATAGCGGAGATTGCGCTTGATAGCGGCGGCATAATAAAATTTGATATAAAGGCATATAGTGAGAACCTGAATATTGCTCTAACAGGGGTAAGCAATAGAAGGTCGCTTGAAAATTTTAAGTTGCTCTCTGAATATACTTACAGAAGAACGAATCCACCGCTTTTAGCAGCGAGCACACTTTTAATCCCTGGTTATATTGATGTAGAGGAAGTTCATCTGATAGCGGAGTTTATTTTTTCAATTGATAAGAACATTCCGTTCACACTTCTTGGTTTCTATCCCTGTTATGAGATGAATGACCTGCCAAATACATCAAGGGCGCATGGAAAAAGGTGCTATGATGTCGCAGTGGATGCGGGGTTAAAGAGGGTAAAGTTATCTAATGTTCATCTTTTAACAGTAAATGACTATGATGCTATATAAATAATTTATAATTGCGAACATGAAACCATAGATATTGTCCAATGGATTATTTTTTGATAGAATTTTACAGTCAGGAGGTAAGTATGTCAGGTCATTCTAGATGGTCAACTATAAAGAGGAAGAAGGCAGCAGTGGATGCAAGGAAGGGTAAGATATTTTCAAAAATCATCAAGGAAATAACTGTGGCTGCAAGGATGGATGGTGGTGATGAGGAAGCGAATCCACGACTCCGTGTGGCTGTTCAATCTGCAAGAGAAGCAAATATGCCCAAGGAGAATATAGCGAGGGCAATAAAGAAGGGAACAGGTGAACTGCCCGGGACAGTATATGAAGAGTTCACACTTGAGTGCTACGGTCCAGGAGGTGTTGCAATACTCGTTGAGGTTATGACAGACAACAGGAATAGAACAGTTGGTGAGATAAGACATATGCTTGAAAGAAATGGAGGTCGGCTCGCCGAAAGTGGTTCTACAATATGGAACTTTGAAAAGAAAGGTCTAATTGTAGTTGAAAGTTCTGGAGTTGATTCGGATAAGATTCTTGATGTTGCAGTAGAGGCAGGTGCAGATGATGTCTCAAAAGAGGAAGAGACAATAGAGATATATACCAGTATTGAAAGTTTTAATGAGGTTTGCCAGGATATTGATAAGGCAGGTTATAAGAGGACACTCTCAGAACTGAGCATGCTTCCAAAGTCAACAATAAGGGTTGAAGGAAAGGATGCAGAGAAAGTGTTAAAACTTGTAAATTTATTAGAAGAACACGATGATGTTCAGAAGGTCTGGACCAACTTTGATATTCCAGATGAGGTTATTTCTGCCTTTGCTGAAGCGGAGGCATAAGAGGTTTTTCTTCTCTCTTTTATGGTTTGATATTGTCTGTAAAGAAATGTGAATTAAGATGTTTGTGATGGGAATAGACCCGGGTTTAAGAAATACAGGAATAGGCGTAATAGAAGTTGATAGCGATAAGAAAGACCTTAATATCTCCTTTATGAAACTTATAGAGACAGAATCTGATGAACCTGACTATAAAAGATTATTCAAAATTTATTCAGATATATTCAGGGTAATTGAAGAGATCTCACCTGATGTCTCTGCAATGGAGAATATTTATCTTGACAGGTCGCATCCATCATCGGGGCTTGGTGTTGCCTATGCAAAGGGGGCTGTATCAATAGCGCTTGCTCAGAAAAACATAAAGTTATATGAATATGAGCCAATGGAAGTGAAACTTGCTATAACAGGTAATGGCAGGGCAAGTAAGGAGCAGGTCAGAAAGATGATTTTAAGCCGGTTGAGTTTGGACAAGAAGATATCACAGCATATCTGTGATGCACTTGCCTCTGCACTATGTCATATTCAACGGGAGGTTATATAAATTGATAGATGCCATCACTGGAACGGTTATGGAGGTTTATAGCGATTCTGTCATCTTAAACATTGGTTCATTTAACCTCAGAGTTCTTATCCCTCAGTATTTAGTTGAGAGTATGAGAGATTTAGTAGGAATTGAGACGACGTTATATATTCACATATCTCTTTCTATATCAGGCAGTAAATTAAATATCTGTTTGATGGGTTTTTTAGATGAAGGTGCAAGGTCGCTATTTTACAATCTCACACAGGTTCCCAAAATAGGTGATAGGTCAGCGCTTTCTATTATGCACATACCACCTGATGAATTGGCGGGAGCAATTAATAGTGGTCGGGTTGACATATTGAAATCGATACCCGGTGTTGGTCTTGCAAAGGCAAGGCAGATAATAACGACACTTGCAGGAAAGATTGTCTCTGAGGAGGAGGTCGGAAGGGCTCCAAAAGGTGGTGTCTGGGATGACGCGAGGAAGGCGCTATCTTCGCTTTGTCTTTCTGCAAGGGAAATTGAGCAAGAACTTCTTCGGGTCAGAGATGCTATTGGAACCCCTGAGTCGGTTGAAGATATTATAAAGATGCTTTATAAGGAGAAGAGCATTTGAAAGAAGAGAGAGATAATAAACATGCTGACGAGTATCTCCAGAGTTTGAGACCGAGGACTCTTGATGAATATATAGGTCAGGAGAAGGTTGTTGAAAATCTAAGGATAACCCTGAGGGCAGCAAAAGAGCGTGGAGAGCCGCTTGACCATATTCTATTTTATGGGCCTCCTGGTCTGGGTAAAACAACGCTTGCTTACTGTATCTCCACTGAGATGGGTGCTAATATCACAGCGTCATCCGGTCCAGCGCTTGAGCGTCCTGCTGACCTTGTTGGTATTCTCACCAATCTGAAGAAAGGCGACATATTCTTTATAGATGAGATTCACCGCCTGCCAAGAATAGTTGAGGAGTTTCTATATCCTGCGCTGGAGGACTATCGCATAACTATTGTTATTGATAAGGGTCCACACGCACGCACTCTGAGTATCTCAATTTCAAGGTTTACATTGATTGGCGCAACGACAAGGATAGGGCTTTTGACAGCGCCTTTGAGAGAACGCTTTGGTATATTCCACCATCTTGATTTCTATCCCGTTCAGGACCTTGTAGAGATAGTGGTGCGTTCTTCTAAATTACTTAATATCGGAATTGACGAGGGTGGAGCAAAAGTGATTGCTGAAAGGAGCAGGGGGACACCGAGGATTGCGAATCGCCTTTTGAAAAGGGTGCGTGATTACGCTCAGGTCAAGCATGATGGAAATATAACAGTAGATATTGCCCGTGACGCCTTAAAAATGACAGGAATTGATGACCTCGGCCTTGATGGTCTGGACAGACGATACCTTGAGGTGATAATAGATAATTATAGTGGGGGACCTGTTGGTATAAATGCCATTGCTGCGACACTTAACGAAGAGGTAGATACGCTTATTGATGTGGTTGAGCCGTATATGCTAAAGGTCGGATTAATAGGCAGGACATCAAGGGGGAGGATAACGCTTGAAGGGGCATACAGGCATCTTGGTCTTGAGCCACCGAAGGAGCTTGAACTCCAGGTAGATATATTCAATTCTGAGGATGAGGGTGAGGAAGAACAGTAAGAGACCAAAAGAATATTGAGCAAATTATTTTATTATTCTATTATTCTGAATGGCTCATTATTTACAAGGTCTGCAATATATACTATGTATGCTTCAATTGTTCTTTTGATTCTCTCTCCCTCCCACGAGTGATATGCAATGATATGAATAACCTCGGGTGGAAGCCCTGCTTCGTTAGCAAGCTGGGCACCAATAGTTGGGTGTCTCAATGCTCTTCCTATATCACTCACCACAATATCGTTATCTTCAGTTGCGTATTCAACCAGTTTACCCACATCATGTAATAGTGCACCCGCAGTAAGAATGTCTTTATCTATGACTATTCTTGGTCCATAGATGTCTTCCAGTGTCTTTGTAATTGAAAGTGAAGTGATGGTGACACCTCTGACATGTTCAAGTAAACTCACAGGGCAGTTATCAATTGCAAGAGTAAATGGTAATTTATCAATATCAGTGGCAGAGAAACCACCTTCATTAAAAGCGAGGATGAAGCAGTCAATAACCCCTTCTCTTATCGGGTCGTCAGCGACTTCATTTATCTCAGGCAGAAGCGATAGTAATTCATCTTTACTTTCAACTGGCATTTTATAATCTCAAATCTTATTTCCTAAATATTAATATAGATTATGAAAATTTATTATATTTTAATATTGAACTACTTTTTGACGGGGAGTTTGTTTATTAATACATCTACTTTATCAAGTGTCTCATCTATCTTTTTCTTCGCTGTTTCTATACTTTCATCTGTTGCTTCTGAAACACCTATATATGGTGCAATCGTTGGCTTGCGTCCACTGATAAGAGAAGCGAGTTCGTCATTTATCTTCCAGAGAGTTGTTCTGAACTCATTGTTCTCAGTAGTTATCGGATTTATTGTGCCCTCATAGTAAGATACAACATTGATATAAGAATATGTGTAGTTTATGCATCTTACTATTTCAGAGCCAATAATATTCATCATTTCAATCTTTCCTTCTTCGTAATATTCATGCGCTGCGTCACAAAGACCTCTTATATCGCTAACATTACTTTTCAGGTCCTCCCTGACCATCTCCGGTCTTCCAAATACTGCCTGCTTCTTGCATGATATCACTGAAATCAGCATTGTGATAATGATGATAATTATTATGAACCTTATAATCGAACTACCTCTTTTCATTTGCTAATACTATAAACTACAACTCTGCTAATCTTCGGGTAGGATACGGCAATCCTCTGGCTATCTAAAAAAATAGCATCGCCTGTTTCCTCAGGGTCAAGTATCTTCTCTGATATTGTTTTGTAATTCTTATCCATCAGAATTAGGACGGACACAGTTTTGTCCAAACCTTTTTTATTCTTATATGTTCCAAGAACGAGTGCTCTATCATTTATAACATCAACTCTGTGAGGTATTATTACCGAGCCATCTTTTGTTTTTATCTCCTTTGATGAGCCATCAGGAAGAATAATTTGTGTATTACCGGTATCTGCAATTAAAAGCCCTTCTGGTGTATAGCAAACATCCTCTGGATAGAGAAGAGCATTGTTCATAATCAATTTTTCGTATGAACCATCTGCTTTTATTTTGAAAATAAAGTTTGCTTCACTATCAGAAGCAAAGATAGCATTATCAAAACTGGTGATTCCCTCGGGTATTGTAATTGGAAATACTTCAATTGTTTCAACTGGTTCTAAATCACCTTCTTTATAGAGATTTCCACCCCTTGACCAGATAAGAGAGCCCTTCTCGTTATAACAGGATATTGATGCATTCCCGAAATCACTGACCCATATCTTACCATAGTCATCTACTGCTACACTGAGAGGAACCATTAGTTTTCCAACAGGTTTTCCCAACTCACCAATTGAACCTTTGTATATAAACTTATTATTGAACTTATGGACAACACATAAAACCCTATCTGTGATATATATGTTGCCTTCTCTGTCTATTGTCATACCGAGTGGTTCCCATGCAGGATTTGGCGCCTTTATATCATTTACATAAGATATTTTGATGCCACCACAACCATATAAGGTCAGTAGTAAAAACTGAATAAATAATATAATAGATATTTTTCTATGAATGTCGCTTAATCTAATCATATTTCTTCTCCGTAAGTTTCAAAAGCCCTCTTTAATCTATTATAACTTTTGTCTATCTCCTCAACAAGGACCCTTGTTCCTGCTATTATATCTATCATTCCGAGTTCGTTCCTGTAGCGTGGAACGATATGACAGTGGAGATGCAGTAATGAAGCACCGCTTGTCTTTCCAATATTAAAGCCAACATTAAAACCAGTTGGTTCATATTCTCCTGTAAGTATATTCATTGACTTAATTATCAATCTATGCATAATTGTAAACTCATTTTCTGAAAGTTGCCTTATATCTTCAATATGCCTTTCTGGAAATACCATAAGATGACCTGGATTATATGGATAAAGGTTGAGTGTTATTGCGGAATTATTATCTTTATATATAATAAGATTTTTATATGTCTTATCGTCCTTGATAATTTTGCAAAGAATGCAATCTTTCACCACGCGCTTCTCTCGCACATAGTGCGATTTACCGGGAACAAACAGATAACCATCAAATCTTACCATCTCTTATCTGTGAGTATTAAGGAACGATTAAAAGCCAATCTTTGAAGAACTGTCTTTTTCTATAAATGTCTTTATCTCACCAAATTTATCTTCATACTGTTTGATATGGTCTCCAATCACTTTGAGGAATATCTTGATGTGCATGGGAGATGTTATAATTCGAGATACAATGCTTACCTCCTGTTTACCCGGGACCATTCTCCCGAAATCAAGAATAAACTCTGCGGGTGAATAAATAACATTCATCAGATTAGCATAAGTGCCTTCAGAGACACTATCGTCAATCTTCGCTTTAATAGGTGTCTGTTTCATAAACTTGAATATATCATATTATTATAAATATATAAATATAGATTAGTTTGGAATTGTAGTTTAAGTATATAGATATTTCATTATCTTACTAATAAATATATTACAGTTATTATTATAATAACTGAGGGAATTGCTATTGCCAATGCGACCTTTGTTTTACTTGTTGGTTTCTTTCCAAATAGTTCTCCTGTAATTCCATTTATTATTATTCTGTAATATTTACTATAATATTTGAATCCAAATATCCAGACCGGGACATAATAAAGTGTAGATATTGGTTCTGAGAATGAAATATTAAAAGTATCTATTCTGTCAACCTGTGTCATTACATGTTCATGTTCGCTCGTTTTTGCTTCTTCCTGGGCTTTTAAAAAACCACCATTCTTATCTAAGCAGGAAATTTCTGCCTGTTTTTCTATTAAATATTCATCAGAGAAAGGTATAGCATTTTCAATCTGAAACGGATGATGGCGCATAAATTCTCCGGGTGTAAAGCCTTTTGATGAAGGTATGAAAAGTGAATATCTTTCTGTCCGAGAACCGGATCTTGGTATGAACTCTTCAATGGTGATTGTCTTTAATTTGCCAGTTGCTGTATTCTCGGTTTGTTTTCTTACCTTTTTCTCATGACCATACCAATAGGTGTTAACATCAAAAGAATAATGCCATATAGGGATATATATACCTTTGGCACTTGTTCTGCGAAACTCTCTTTTTACTTCTCCTGGTTCCCACAAACCTTTGGATATCCATTTTTCGAATATTTTAATTGCTTCTTCTTCGGTTATTTTAAATGGAATTATTTTGTCTATCTTTATTTTGTCTGCCAACGACCTATCCACTTCTTCAATGTTTTCTGAACCACAGAACTCACACTTAAGAAATCGCTTGAAACGGTCATAAACAACTATAGCATTGCAGTCAATGCACTGCTTAACCCCCAAATCCAATGACATCTAAATGCCTCCTGACAAAAACACCAATCTTCTATAATTTTATAATAATTATCCATTAATTTAAATTAAGAAGATATAAAAATCAATACAATTGGAATATCTTTATGTGTTGACTATTATAATAAATAGGTGTATTATTATTTTAAGGTATTATGATATATAGGGAGAGGATAAATCCACTAATATTTTTAGTGATTGTATCATTATATTCTCTTTCGTTTTCTATTAAGGAAGAGTGGGTTGTTAATTATGCGGGAACAAAGTCAACAATCTCCAGCCCTGCTATTGGTGATATAAACGGTGATGGGAAGAAGGAGGTTGTTATTGGCTCCGGGACAGGTGAACTCTATGCATTTTCAGGCATGGGTGACCTGATTCCTGGTTTTCCTGTAAATGTTGGAAGTGGTATTGAGTCATCTCCCCTCCTCATAAACCTTGATTCAGACTCTCCATTGGAAATTGTATTCGGATGTGATGATGGTGAATTGTATGCCTATAATGGTAATGGTTCAATAGTGCCCGGTTTTCCTGTCAGCGCAAAAGATGCAATTATATCAACACCTGCTGCTATTGACCTTGATAAAGATGGAAGACCGGACATAGTTGTCCCTGCCTGCGATGGTAAATTGTATGCCTGGTCAAGCGGGGGCTCCCTTCTTTCGGGCTTCCCATTTCAGCTAACGAACCCGGACCTGACTCATATAGAATCGTCACCTGCTGTAGGGGATGTCGATGGTGATGGTAATGTTGAAATCGCTGTCGGTGCTGATGATGGAAGATTGTATTTCTGCAGATATGCCTCCGGTGTTGTCTCTATTGTTTGGTCTCGAAAGACAGGATATTCTATAAGGTCAAGCCCTGCAATAGGTGATATTGATGGTGATGGTCTAAATGAGATTGTAGTCGGTAGTGATGATTTTTCTGTTTATGGTTTTGAGTTATCAGGTATGCCCGTCAAAGGTTATCCTGTTACAACAGGATATAAATTAAGATATGTCTCACCTGCACTTGCTGATATAAACAATGATACTGTGGTTGAGGTGGTGATTGCATCAGGTGATGGAAAGTTATATGTGATTGGCAAGGATGGCACTTTTATTCCACCATTCCCAGTTACCCTGAGTGGTAAGGTTCTATTTTCATCTCCGGTTGTCAGTGATATTGATGGGGATGGTCGCCTTGATATAGTTGTCGGATGTGATGATGGAAAGGTTTGTGCAGTTTCGAGTGATGGAAGCACACTACCGGGTTTTCCGTATGTCCTTGGTGGACCGGCTGCTAGTTCACCGGCAATAGGAAACGTAGATGTAGATTCAGACCTTGAGATGGTAATTGCCTCAAAAGACGGAAATATATATTGTGCTGATGTTGGAGGGTCTGAGACAAAGTCAAATATGCCCTGGCCGGAGTTTAAGAAGGATAATTGGAGGGCATCAGTTTTTGGTTTTGTTGGTGGTGTAGCGGAACTTCCATCTGTAACTGTATCAGATATCAATGTGGAGGTCTCTGGTGACATCACAATAAATTATATTCTTTCTGATAAGCAGGGTGATTATCTGAGCATTAAACCGATGTTTTCTATGGATGCTGGTAAGACATGGCAGGATGCAGCAGTCATTGGCACATTAGAGAATATTGGACCAAGTGAATATAAAGGTAGTGTAATATGGAAATCAAGAAATAACCTAATTGGTCCACTTGAGAAGAAGGGGGAGACAGACCCTGACCTTATTGCTGAGGAGAGAAGAGAATATAGAGAACAGAAAACTGTTAAATTCAAGATAATACCTTCTGATTCAAGTGGTGTTGGAACAAGCGGTGAAACAGTTCTGTTCCATGTTGATAACAATAATCCTCCGACAATAATACTTCAAAATATTGAGGGTGAGCAGACAGAGGATGTTGTCTTTAATTATGCAATCTCTGATGAGGAATTAGACCTTGTCAATTTTAAATTTGAGTATTCACTTGACGGTGGAAATACCTGGAAACCGGCAAATGTGTCAGGTGCATCATCATCAATAAGACCAGCAAGATATTCTGGACAGTGCACCTGGGATTCAATGGCCGACTGTCAAGGCATTGATTCTGAAAATGTTATATTTAGAATAATTCCATCTGACCTTGACCCTGGTCCTCCTGGTCTTTCCAATAAGTTCCATTTAGATAATAACGCAACTCCAAAGGTTTTAGTTGAGGACATTCTTGAAGAGGTATCAGGTGATATTCCTTTATCATATAGATTAACGGATAAAGAGGGAGATAAACTCTCAATAGACAGTTTTTATTCTCTTGATAGTGGTGAGAACTGGAATAAGGCGACAGTTGAGGGGAAGGTAGCGGATATAAGTCAGACTGAGTATGATGGGAAGATTGTATGGAAGAGTTTAACTGATACAAAGGGTGTTGACCTGAGAACAGTTCAGTTTAAGATTATTCCTAAAGATAACGATGAAGGCACAATGGACACGACGAGTAACTTCCATCTTGATAACAATAATCCTCCGAAGGTTGAGATAGCACAGGTTACAAGTGAACAGACAGGTGAGTTTCCGGTCAGTTGTAAAGTAAGTGATGATGAGGGTGATGAGGTTTCACTTCTCTGTGAGTATTCAAAGGATAGTGGTGCGACCTGGATAAATGCAACTGTAAGCGGTCGTCTAAGCGGTATTAAACTGGAGAATTACTCTGGAGAAGTGATGTGGGATTCCACAATTGACCTTCTTGGTATTGATTCAACTGATGTGTTATTCAGAATGACGCCATCGGATGCAGATTTGGGGCAACCAACCGTTAGTGGTAAGATATATGTTGATAATAATAAACCACCATCAATTCTACTTTCTGATTTCACAGATGAACAAACTGGTGATATTGAGGTTAACTTTACTGTCTCAGATTTAGAAAGAGACACAGTTAGCATATCCTGTGAATATTCACCTGATGCTGGAACTACATGGAAGAAAGCAACTGTGTTGGGAACTACGAAATTTGGTGAGGAGGGTTATATAGGGCATATAACCTGGAATTCAGTAAAGGATGTTCCAGAACAGTATTTAGATAAGGTAAGGTTTAGGATAACACCTTCTGACAATGATGGTGGTGAACCAGGAACAACGAACAATTTTGTAGTAGATAATGATGAACCGCCATCCATTGTAGTAATGGGAGTTAAAGGTGAGCAGACGGGAGATGTTGTGGTTCCTTATGAAATTAGCGATAGGGAGAGCGACCCGGTCTCTCTCTTTGTTGAGTATTCAACCGATGGTGGTAATAACTACTATCCGGCAACTGTAACAGGTGAACTGAATAATATTACAAGGGAAGGTTACAGGGGGTCATTCACCTGGGAGTCGGGTCATGATATTAAGGGTGTTGATTCTCAGAATATACTTGTAAGAGTTACACCGTCAGACCTTGATGAAGGAAAGCAGGGTATTTCTCCTCCAATCTGGGTTGATAATAATACACCACCTACGATTACTCTAACTACACCATCGGGAGAACAATCTGGTGATGTAGTGATTGATTATTCTATTGATGATATTGAATCAGACACAATCAGTCTGGTATGTGAGTATTCTGAAGATGGTGGTATTAGTTGGCGCCCTGCAAATGTGGATGGTTTCACAGAGGGCATTGATAGCACTGGTTATCTTGGTTCAATAGTATGGCTCAGTGATAAAGACATGCCTGGAACAGACCAGTTGGATATAAGGTTCAGAATAATACCAAAAGACAATGATATGGGCACACCAGGAGATACTGAAAACTTCCACCTTGATAATAACGAACTTCCATCAATTATCGTTGAAGATTTAACTACTGAACAGAGTGGTAATATCTCTATTTCATATCAACTTAAAGACCCTGAATATGATGCCAATATGATTAAAATTGAATATTCTGCTGATGGTGGTTTCAGCTGGCAACCGGCAACTGTTGCTACCAAGACAGAGATAGACCCAACAAAATATGCTGGTATCGTAATATGGACATCCAGAGCAGACCTGCCATCAATAGATAGTGAAGATGTAATGGTTAGAATAACGCCTTATGACCTTGATGAGGGTATCTCAGATGAGACAAATCCATTCCATCTTGATAATAATGGAACACCTGAGGCTAGAATAGACCCCATTACTGAAAAAGTATCAGATGATGTAAAAATACAGTTATCACTTGATGACCCGGATGGAGACATTCTATCAATAGAGGCAGAGTATTCACTTGATGGTGGCACAACATGGAAGCCAGCAACAATAACAGGAGACACTACAAACCTTAAATCACCTTATTCAGGTGATGTTATATGGAATTCCAGTCTTGATGTCTTGGGAGTAGATAGTAAAGATGTGGTATTTAAGATAACTCCAAGTGATAATGACCCGGGAAAACCAGGTATAAGCAATAAATTCCAGCTTGATGATAATTCACCTCCTGTGTCATTTGCTGCTGATGTTCCTGATGAGAGTTCAGGTGATATCAAGATTGAATACACACTTCAGGATGATGAGAACGATACTCTCAGTATAGAACCTTATTATTCTGATGATGGAGGTTCGACCTGGAAAAAGGCGACCGTAGATGGAGTCCTAAAAGATATTTCACAGTCCGGTTATGAGGGTTCTCTTATTTGGCATTCAAAAACAGACCTTAAGGGAATAGATAGAAATGATATTCAATTTAAAGTTGTTGCTTTAGATAATGATGTAAGTGAGAAGGCAAATTCAGGAGTTATATATGTAGATAATAATAATCCTCCTAAGGTGGTAGTAAGTACACCACAGGGAGAGGCCTCTGGTATTATAAAAATACCGATAAAGATTACTGACGATGAGAATGATGAAGTGAAATTAGATTGTGAGTTCTCAATAGATGGGGGCAAATCTTTCCAACCAGCAGAGATAACAAGTCCGGTAGGTAAGATACACACATCTAATTATGTGGATTATATAGAATGGGATTCATCAATAGATATGGATGGGCTTGATGTTGAGGATGTTGTATTTAGAGTCACACCAAGTGATGAGGATGAGGGTGAACCATCTCTATCACCACTATTCCACGTAGACAACGACAAACCACCAACAGTTTTGATTGCAAGTATTACCGAAAAGGTGAGTGGTGAAGTCACTGTTGATTATACAATTGAAGATGATGAGAATGACGATGTGAGTTTGAATGTTGAGTTCTCGGAGGATGGTAGAACATGGAAGAATGCGGTAGTATCAGATAACCTTAGTAATATAACAAGTTTAATGTATGCTGGAAGCTTTACATGGCAAAGTGAAAAAGATATTCCAAATAAGGACCTGACTAATGTAACGCTCCGGGTGACCCCGAAAGATAAAGATGTGGGTGAACCAACAATTGTCTCGTCTATTCATCTTGATAACAATACACCTCCAAAGGTAACTATGACAGTTCCAGGTGGTGTATTGTCAGGTGATGTAAATATAAATTATACAGTGAGCGACAATGAAGGGGATACCGTGTCACTAAGGTTGGAATATTCAAGGGATGGTGGAGTTACGTATAGCAACGCTACTTTGAAGGGTCAGGTAAGTGGTATTACTCCTGCGAAGTATTCTGGAACTGTAATATGGGATTCAGGAGCAGACATTCCCGGTATTAATAGCAGTGATATCAAGTTAAGGATATATGCTGTTGATGCAGATGAAGGTGAACCATCTGAGAGTAATACGATAACAATATCTAATAACAAGCCACCAATGGTTACTCTTGGGTCACCTTCAATGTCACCTACAGGTGATATAACCATACCTTACAATTTATCTGATAATGAAGGTGATATATTAAGCTTGGTTTGCGAATATTCCATTGACAATGGAACTACATTTAAGGTCGCATCGATTATGGGCTTGATAACAGATATATCTCCAAAAGAATACAATGGTGAACTTGTCTGGGCAGCAGGGAGCGACCTGCCTGGAAAGGAACTGAGCAATGTTGTGTTCAGAATGACCCCGCATGATATTGAAGCAGGGAAACCTTCAACTGCGATCATTAGTAAATTTGATACAAATATTCCACCAACAATAGAGGTTATGGAACCACTTGAAAAAGTGTCTGGTAATGTTGAAATCAGTTATACTATATATGACCCTGAGGAGGATTCAGTAGACTTGGATATTGAATACTCTGTTGATGGTGGGACTACATTTAAGAAAGCGGAAGTAATATCAGGTAATAAAGGAATTGGGGCGTCGGGATACCTTGGTAAGTTTGTATGGAATACAAAAGCAGATCTTGATAGTAAAACTTTTGAAAGTGTAATCTTAAAAGTTGTTCCAAGAGACAGTAAACCGGGTGCTGAAGTAATAAGCGGGTCATTCTCTGTTGATAATAATAGTCCACCTAAGGTATCTATAAAGAGTTATGCACCGAGTCAGGATGGAAGTGAGGTTACTCTTGAGTTTATTGTTCAGGATGAGGAAAAAGATAAGGTGGACATAGATTGCCAGTTCAGCGAGGATGGTGGTTACATCTGGAATAAGGCGACTGTAACCGGAGAAACAACTGGTCTTGCTACAGATGGAACATATAGGATCATATGGAAGAAGTCAGATGATATACCAACTGTTGTAACCGGTTCTAAGATAATATTCAAAATAATTCCCAAAGATTATGACATAGGAACATCAAGTGAAGTGGGGTTATAGAGAAAGAGAGGGGTAAGAAATGGCTGATGAGGCAAAACTTTATATAAGGATTAAAGGTAAAGAATATGGTCCAATGGCCGTTGAGGAAGTTAAGTCCTGGATAGAGCAGAACAAGTTTAAGTCAACGGATTATATAAGAATGGAGGGGATGAAACACTGGGTGATGGCTAAAAATCTTGTTCATCTTAAGGAGTATTTTAACGCAAAAAAAGAGGACGACAGGAAAGATGCATTTTCATCGTGGCTTACACAGGTGAAATCTGGTGGTCCACCCATTATACTGACCCCTTCTGGTGTAGAAGACGAACAATCAAGGATAGCAGAAGAGAGAAAGAAGATAGAAGAGGAAGCAGAAAAACTCGCAGAAAGAGAGAAATTGTTAAGGGAGGAGATAGAGAAGGAGGTGACAAAACAGCAGGAGGAAGAGTTTAAGAAACTTGCAGAAGAGAGAAAGCATCTTGAAGAAGAGCGTGCTGGCTTGGAGGTTGCTGAGAAAGAGATAAAGAAGATGGAGGCAGGGGTTAAGAGGAGGCGGAGAATTCCGATTATTGTGACATCAATTGTTGTTGTAATACTTATAGCAATTGGTTCTTATGTATTCATAAATTATTATAAGCAGACCAAGGCGCTAAAAGAATCAATAGCGAGGATTGATAGTATTGACAACCAGATAAAGGATTTGATAGCAAAGTTAGAGAAAGCGGGTTCACAAGAAGAGAGGGACAAGATAACTGATAAGATTGATACATTGAAGAAAGAAAGGGAAGAACTAGTTAAAGATGTTGAATCTAAGGGTGGCGAGAAACCAGAAGTCAAAATAGAGACATCGCTGGGTAGCGTAAGTATAGATGACCCTCTAAGCATAACCGGTGAGGGTGCAAGTGACCCATTCAGGAATAAAGAAACCATAAACTCAGTGGTCAGGTCGAGAATGAGCAGTATAAGAGGCGCTTATAATGCAGAATTGGTTAGTAATCCTTCTCTTGAGGGAAAGGTTGTTATAGCACTTATGATAACACCTGATGGTAGTGTTGTGAAAGCGAATGTAATCTCATCGTCATTAAATAGTTCAAAATTGGAGAATGCTATAATATCAAATATAATGCTTGCGAAGTTTCCTCCAATTGTTGGTGGTGTTGTGAATGTCACATATCCATTTTACTTTCAAAAGAAGTAATTAAATGATTTCTAATTAATAAAATTTATTTTGTTTGAATTATATTCCGGATAAATCTAATTACTTCATTAAAGTTTATATTATCCCAGCATAGAACTCTGATGCAATCAGTCAGGTATCCATTTTTGTAACATGGGGAGCATTCTGCTTTTGAACTTATAATTAGATAACTATTATTTTTATAGGGACCATATCTTACTGAATTTGTCGGTCCAAAGATAGCAACAGTTGGGACTTTCAGGGCTGAGGCAATATGTAATGGAAGCGAATCATTGGTTATGATTGCTAGTGAATTCTTGATTATTGCTGATGCTTCCATTATATCGGTCTTTCCCGTTAGATTAATGATGCTTGAGGAAAGCGAACTCAATTTTCTTGCCCTTGGAATGTCTCCCTTTCCTCCAATAATTACAATCAGTTTATTTAACGGTAGAAGTTTTATTAAAAGTTTTCTCCATAGTATTAAAGGCATTAGTTTTTCAGGCATATTTGTCTTCGGGTTTGCACCTCCGCCTGATGCGATGACAATGTATTTATCAGATATAGCATTATCAGCAAGGATTTTTTCTGCTCTTGAAATTTCAGTTTTCGGTATTGATAACTCAAGACCGAGATTATCGGGCTTACAGCCAAGTTTCAAAACTGTTTCTAAATATTCATCTGCCTGATGAGTTCTCTCATCATAACCTACCTTTATATCTAAGAGTTTACCTTCACCTTTTCTATCTATTCCTGCGAGAATGCTGCCTCCTGTTAAACTGAATAAAAATACAAATAAGAATGAATGGTGGAAAAGAATGCACAGGTCATAATTTTTTCTTCTAATACTGCTCATTAATTTGATAATTGATAAAATTTCTGGTTTTATAAATATCTTCTCATCTATAATTATTAGATTATCTATATGTGGATTATCAAGTAGTATCTCACTCTCCCTCATTCCTACAAGATAATCTATCTTCGCTCCGGGAAATGAATTTTTCAGTGCTCTTATAGCAGGGGTAGTCAGTAATGCCTCACCTGTTGCCCATATCTTTACAATGAGAATTTTGTTTACATCTCTGGTTATATCTTTAATAATCCCCTTCTTTGGAAAAAAGAAAGATATTATTTTCCCGGCAAGCAAGCTCATCTTTTCAATACCTGATGACATATATTTCTGTCTCTCCGATTATTTTCACAAGAGTGTATCTATCTTTTATAAAATCACCAATACCTTCTGGACAGTCAATGCCCACGATAATCCATTTTGGTCTGTCTTTTAGTATTATCTCAAACTGTTCATTGTATGAAGGCAGGTGATATGCTTTCCTATTCTCACCTGAGAAGAGATTTGCTATTCGCTCTGAGAAAGCACCGAGGAGCAAATCAGGATGGGGGATACCTTTTGTAATATATCCACCCCACCAGGTTGCCACAATATCCTTATCATCCACATCGGACTTGATGAACTCTTCCACTTTATTTACTTCACTTATGCCGGTAAGAGGTTTGTGATAGTAGTTAAATATAATCCTATAGGCAGGTCTTAATAGACCTGAAATTATGAAAATGATAATTATTATATATAAGATATTTTTATTCTTCTTTGACTTAATAAATCTCTCATAAGCGAAAGATGAGGATATGGCTATAAAGGGTATTGTAAAAACAAAATATTGCAGCGATGCAGATATAGGGAGTAAATTGATTAGAACTATAACGATAAGGAATATAGATGATATTGCCTCAATTGTTTTCGCTTTCTTTGAGAATAATCTATAGATTGAATATATCATTATTAAAAAAACAATAAATGAATTCGGGTCAACAAGAAGTTCTTTAAATAGATTCAATCTTATTAACTGGGATTTAAAACCATTCAGTGCTGAGGTGTGTATTCCAACAATATTGAAATAAAACAGACCGGGGCACTTGAAAGCGTAGTAGATAATAGGAAGGCATCCAATAATCAGACCTGTAGTGTATAAAGAGATGCCCCTGACAAGTCCCTTCTTTTCTCTGAAGTAATAAACGGGAATAAATAAAAGAGGTATAAGAATTATTCGTGATGAGATGACAAGACCAAAAAAAATACCTGTTATAAAGATTACCCATCTTATTGAATTATTTTTAATTGAGAGGATAAGAAACCTAAAGGATAAAATTATCAGAAGAAGTATTATCGGATATACCTTGATAGGTATAAACCAGTTTATTGTCAGATATGAGAATGCAAATACTATGAGTGGAATAATTTTACCTGGAAGCACTTCTCTTTTTGCTATATAGTAAATTAATATAAATGAGGCAAGTCCAAGAAGGACATTGAAATATCTGCCAGTGATTATTCCTGTTCTGACTATCTTGAAAAGTATTGAGTAGATTAAACAGACGAGCGGAGTATGGGGAAGGGGGAAGTCCTGGTATAATCTATAATTATTGTTGATGAGCTGTGCAGAGCCAATCCAAAAGCCCTCATCTCTATCAACCGGTCTGAAGTAAACCTGGGAAACAAGGACAAGAGCAAATAAAACAAATATTACTAGAACAATCGTCTTTTCGCTTATCTTCACTTTGTAAAATTATAAATAATTCTATCTGATAAATACTATCTATTATTATATCTCGACCGGTTGTTGTTATTACACATTTACATTTTTTCTGATTTTGCTATTAGATTTTTAATTTTCATCTACTACTTTTATAAGGACTTTTTCCAATGCTTCTGTGTGTTTTTGCCATGACTGCTCATCACTTATATATCTGATTGCATTCTCTGAGAGTTTATCTCTAAGAGAGGGTTCTTTATAAAGCAATTTAATTGCCTCGGCATATTCTGATGGTCTATCAGGTGTAACGAGAATCCCGCGTTCTCCATGCCCGAGAATCTTCTCAAGAGTGTCATATCTGCTGACCACGACTGGAAGTCCACTTGCAAGGTATTCCATAAGTTTAGATGGTGCCCAGAAGAATCCGAAGTCCTCAAGGGGTTTGTAATGTGATGCATTAAACGGTGCAAGTCCAACATCACTTAATGCCATAATATATGGTATAAGCGAATATGGTTGTGGTCCCAGATAAAGGCAGTATTTTCCAATTCCCCTCTCGTGTATATAGTTCATAAGTTTTGCTTCCTCGCCACCGCCACCTACGAGGAGGAAGAAGGCATTGGGGACAATCTTGCTGGTCATTTCTATTATGTCGGGAAGGTCATATATCCCTTGCCACTCTCTAAAAGAACCGACAAATAAGATAAGGAACTTGCCTTTCAGTCGGTATCTTTTTATAAATTCATCTGCTGTTTCAGTGTTTTTCAAGTGCCTTCCAAACATCTTATGGTCTGCGCCCCAGTATATGAGGTAGGTTCTGTCTTTTGAAAAATCAGGAACTATTGTAGGGATTGTGGTTATATTTCCCTTTGATTGACTGAATTGGAATTTAACCCAGTGTCTGAGAGGTGCCTTTATTATTGGTGATGTTATATTCCAGCGATATATTATCTCCTCAACATGAGGGCTGTTCACTTCCAGAACGAGGGGTGTTCTTTTGATAAATGAATAAATTGCACCGAGACCGCCAGCAGTTATATAGCGTTCCATAACGATATCAAAATGCCTTCTAAGAAGAGAAGATAGATAGAGTATTGAAATAAGTGGGAGTTTTATACTCATAACCTTTTGCCATACCCTGATAATCTCAACTCCGTCAACAATATCATAAGCCGTCTGGTCTTCTCTGCGAAGAGAGAATAGGGTCACCGAATGTCCGAGACGAACCAGGTTCTTTGCCACTTCAAATGTATGAACAGCACCAGCATGGCTTGCAGGCACATCCTCACACGAGAAATATAATATCTTCAAATTATTCCTATTCATTTCACTCTGTATATTAAGACCTCTGGTCCTTTTGATATTTTACCATCTGGCATAAAGGTTTTTATGAAAATAAATTTCTCATCAAGTGTTTTATGATATTCAAATTCACCTGGATATGTCTCTACTCCATAATCAAGACATTGGTCAACATAGAAATCTCTATCCTTGAAGACAGATGTAACTATGTATTCTGGATGATTATCTTTGATGAAACCACTAATATCATTACCAGCCATTGATAGTGGATAAAGGTTAAACCTTCGCCTTTCTTTAATAGTGGTTGATTCATTGGTGAGAATCTTAAATCTGATATTGCCTTTTCCCATATTCAGCAACCTCTGAGCAGATTCTGAATCTGGAATAAGTTGTGGCGACTCGACATCCGGTATTATCCTGTCTACAATGATAGACGAATCAATGTTGATATTTTCTTCTATCCATCTTCTTGCTAACTCTCTTGTATCTGTGAGAGTGGAGTTCAGAACCACTTTGTATGTCAGAATTATTATGAGAGCAAACAATATAATTAGAATTGCAACATATATTATCCTGCCTGACCTTTTAATAAATGAGATGAAGGCATTTAATCCAAAACCAGTTGAGATAGCAATGGATGGTATTGAAATAATTAAATAATGAGGTGGGACATATCTTCCAAGAACACCGATGATGTTTAGAAATACAATAAGAGATATTGGAAAAAGGAGTTTCTTTTTAGTAGTCAAGTATATACCAAAGATAAAGAAGGGTATGAGAACAAAAGTGATAATTCTTGGTGTTAGATTTACTGAAAGCCAGTATAGAGATGATTTCACATTAAATGGAACTTCTCCCGCCCTTTCAAATTGTGAACTTATATCTCTAATCGCGCTCCTGTAGTCAATAAGCATAAATGGAGAGAAGATGAAAAACGAGATGAATGTGGTAGCAATAAATAAGCCCAGATGTTTTAGTTTCACGGTCCTGCCATCACTTTTTAATATGATTATCATGATTATTGAAGGTAGTATCAAAAAGGCATTATATTTTGAAGATAGTGATGCACCAGCAAATATTGCGGATAGAATTATATCTTTTGGTTTTATCACATCTTTTCTATATATGAAATAAAGAGACAGAATGGTAAAGAGAAGCAAGTATGATTCTGGTTTTGCGATTACCTCCATTTTTATAAAAAGTGGTGATGTAATAATAGCAGTAGATGAAAAGATGGCGGTTATTTTATTTGAGAATTTTTTTGTCAGATAATAAACAAAAGGTATTGAGATAGATGATATAAGAACGCTCAAAAGACGCGCTGTGATGAAAAACAGTGATGGATTTTGAAGGTATAGAAGCATAAAGTCCTGTGCAGAACCAACCCTGTGTAGAATATAAAGAAGAATATATAATGCTCCAAATAGACCAAAGAGAATATAAACGGGTAATTGTGCAGGCCAGGTGAACAGGTGAGGATTAAGGTCACCCGTTCCACAGTATAGAGCACGCTCAACTATCTGGAACTCATCGCTTATGGTAAGTGATGGTAGTGAACCCTTCACACCTGGTAATGCGAAGGCAAGTGATATAACAATCATTATCACAATTATATACTTATCTTTCAATTTTTCTCCTGAATATAAACAATAGAATTATGATTAAGACGATAATCAGCGTGGTTAAAGCGCTGATATAAAGACCGAGAGTGAATGTTCCTGGCTCATATTTTAATAGAATGCTGTGTTTACCTGATTGAACTGGAATTGAGATAAGACCGCTGAATACCGTCTCAATTTTGGAAAGAACGCCATCTATATAACATCTCCACCCTGGATATGACAGCATTGATGTTGCAATATAGCCACCTTCACCATTATAGGTCATTCCAATAGCATTGTCGCTTATTTTGTCTATCGTGACATTTCCAGGACTTATCGTTTCCTGTTTATCCCCGCCATCAATGAGAACTATATCTTTCCCTGCTTTGTAATCATCACCCGTGATGAATCCTTCAAACTCTTCATTGTCTCTTATATGGATGGCTCTTTCAGGTGCATATATTATTTGTGGGGAACTGGAAAGAGTATATACATATATTAGCGCACCTTCATTATCTATTCTGTTCATCAAAGATGCTCTATCCGAGTTTATTGGATGTGTAGTTATAAGATATCTGACAGAGAGCATCTCAAGTGGAGAAAGTGATTTTGGTGTCTCAGTTGGCTTGAAGCGTCTAAATGGATAATCACCGCTTCCTGCTTCATATAAATTTAACCAGACAAGTTCTCTAATACTTGCTGTGGCGCTGTATTCATACGATAGACGGGGAAGAGGGGTTGAAAATCCGAATAGAGCGTTTGCATTCGGTATAATCATATCAGTTGAGATGGCTTCTTTACCAACTGGAATATCCCATCCCGTTGAGAATATATTCCATCTATCATTACTTTCTAAACTTTTTATAATTTCAGGTGGCTTGAACTTCCAATAAGGTATGACACTTTCTCTGATAAGTCCATCGGATAGAATATCAAATAAGGTTAAAAGAAAGACAGAGTAAATTGTAATTTTTCGGACATTGCCCTTTGATTTTCTCAATATTACGATAGCACAGATAAATATTGCTGTAATTATAATCACTCTCAATCTATCCGGGTTGAAGATATTAATTGAGTTTTTCGCTCTTTCAATCAATATATCAATCTTTTTCTGATAACCTTCTTTGGATAATTCCAGAGCGGAACCTCCCCTTTCACCATATTTCATCATTAAAGATTCTTTGATATAACTTTCTTCTTTATTGATGAAAAGCCCCAGGATTATGATTGCAATAATATATACTATTTGAAATATTATTAACAGGTTCAGATATAACGGTTTAATCTTGTTTTTTATCAATGTTTCAAACCCGAAAGCAGACAGTATAGATAGAGATATAATAGTCAGGAACATATACCTTGCTGGCATTCTGAAGAGTGATAATGGTGGGAGTTGTAATATCATTTTTGATAGTGGATTGAATTTACCAAGTGCAAAGAACAGACCTATAAGAGCAGTTGTAATAAAAAACCATTTCAATCTTTTCTTCTCTTTCTCATAGGTAGTGAAAAATGAAAGAATTGCCAGAATAAATGGTATTAACCCGATAAAATAAGTTGATTCAAAGTATGAACCAGAGCCCCAGTAGTTTTCAGTTATTGTTTTTAGTTTAATATTATCATCTGTTTCATATGCTGGTGGATGTGGCATCGTGCCGAAGAATGTCTGGTCAATATATGTAATCAGATGAATGGGGTTATATGATTCATAAAACCTGTCAAATTCACTTTCAGCCCGGTTTGAATTATTTGCGAGTTCTATTGATGGTAAGAGTTGAATTGATGCCACTGCAATAATTCCAGCAAGAATAATAAATATGAAAAATATTCTCTTTATTAAATGTGATTTAGAAATGACCAATATATAAAGCAAGGATATTCCAATGCCCATAAGAGCGAACTGGAAGTGACCGCAAAGAAGCGATAAGCCACCTGTAAGTGCGAATAGGGGATACCAGATTGATTTTTTGCCTTTTTCTGCACGTTGAATTAGATATAAAAAGAGGGGAATATATGATGCTCCTTCAATAAATGGCGTTATTCCAAGGTGGATTGAGAACTGGCTTGATGTAATGAATGCAAGTGAGCCGATAAATGAAGACAGCCATTGAAGACCTATAAGGCGAAGGTATGCATAGAGAAAGAGGGCACCAATAAGAAGGTGTATTAAAAGTGATAGATTATGGGAAAACCAGAAAGGCAGTAAAGACGCGAGAATATAGTGTAATGGATGAGCAAATCCTCCCTGACTTTCAGCGAAGACAGGGTAATTTAAGAGGTGAGACCACAGCGGGAATGAACCGTTATTTATACCTGTCTTAAGTATATTGAAATAAGGATATGAGAATGTGATGGAGTCCTTGGCATTAATAATCCCAAGAAGCAGGGGGAGGTTCAGGAGAATGATAATTAGAGCGATTACCAATAAAATAATAGTATCTTTCATTCTTTCACTCATATTTCACCCCTGAAGGTTATTGGTAGATTCCCCTTACCTTTCCAGTTGAAATTTATAAAAAAATCGCCAATGCTTCGTGCAAATCCCCCAAGCATAAATGCCAATTCCATTATTTCTGGTCTTCTGATTTGCGTGTTACTCATTGCTGGCATATCACTGAACACTTCATACGGAGAACCTACCTTTATTATCCTACCATCATTCATAAGAGCAATTCTATCTGAATATTCACTTGCAAGCCATATTGAATGTGTTATGCATATTATTGTCTTACCCTGCTCTTTTAAGTTGAGTATTGTTCTCATAAGGTTTCTCACCTCATGAAAGTCAAGCCCTGTTGTCGGTTCATCAAGTATGATTATATCCGGTTCAAGTGCAAGTATTGAAGCAAGTGCCAACCTCTGTCTTCCGCCCTTGTTCAAAGAGTATGGGTCCTCATTCTCTTTTCCAGAGAGATTAAGATATTTTAGATACTGTAAGACCTTTTCTTTGATTTTTTCGTGTGAAAAATTTTGTATCTTCAGTCCAAAAGCCACTTCATCAAATACTGTCTCAGAGAATATCTGGTGGTCAGGGTCCTGAAATAGATAGCCAACAATTCTACAAAACTCTTTCGGAGGTATTACTGATGGGTCAAGACCTCTGACACTTACCTCACCTGTCTGTGGTTTATAGAATCCCATGATGAGACCTGCAAGGGTTGTCTTACCACTTCCATTTGGACCGAGAAGCGTTAGCATTTCACCTCTGTAAACTGTGAGTGATATGTTTTTTAATATCTCACCGCTTTCCTCATAAGAAAATGATGCATTCTTTATTGTGATAATAGGTTCTGCATATAACTTTGAATAATCAGAATCCTGTCTCTGATTATATTCTATATCTCTTTTGAAAAGAAAGTCATATGCGTCATTAATGTTTTCAAGAGGGTAGTCATCAGTGATTAAGGAGATGTCCGGGGGTTTTACACCTGCATCTAACATAATTTGAGCGTCATTGATTATAGATAATGGACTACCTGATTTTATAACCTTACCATCTTTTAGTAATACTATTTTATCATACAGGTTGTAGTTAAAGACCTCCTCATCTGCAACGATGACAATCCTGCCTTCATTGCTTAGATTTCTTAGAAGACCTATCAGGTTATTTCTACCTTTTATATCTATGTCTGTCAGTGCTTCATCAAGGGCAATAATTGAAGTGTTGGCTGAGATTATGGAAGCAATTGCCAACCTTTGTTTTTCGCCTCCAGACATAGTATCCGGGCTTCTATATTTGAGGTGCTCAATGTCTAACAGTTTCAGTGATTTCATCGCATTTTCTAATACATTGCTCTTTGATAGACCAAGATTTGAAGGGTAGAACGCTGTTTCTAATATTGCGTCCGTTGAGAACAGTTGATACTTGAAGTCCTGGAATACCAGACCAAACATAGAGGCAATCTCAATTGGTTTCATAGTATAAATACTTCTGTCATTAATGAAGATATCCCCACTGATAGTCCCGGGTAAGAACTTTGGGATAAGTCCTGCAATGGCAAAAAGGAGTGTTGATTTTCCAGAACCGCTCCCACCAAGAATCAATGTCATAGAGTTTCTGTCAAAGGTTAGATTGATGTTTGATATTGCTTTTTTTGGTGAACTGTCATATTGGAATGATAGATTGGAGATTTTTAGTAATTTTATGGTCTTAGGTGGTTTTGTTTCCTGATTTTCTTTCATAAAAAGAACAGGGATAGGACTATCATTGCAATTGCAGGAAGTAGTGATGTTCCTATTATTATAGGGGAGTTCTGATTTGACGGCAAGACCATCTTCATCGGGTCGTAGTGCATAACCCCTATTGAGAGAAGATTTCCGACTATGTATCCACCTAAACAACCAGCGAGCAAGAGTGTGAGACCTATCCAGAACGTCTTCTTCCTTTGATAATACTTCTCACCAAGTATCTGAGGGTATAGTAGATTCCATCTTCTAACTCTTGAGAAGATAAGTCGCACAATAATGGGTGCAAGAATGACGCAGGCAATTGTATTGTTGAAAGCGATGATATTGGAGAGTGCTGCAAACGGTGCAAGTCCCAGCATATCTGTGCCCCAACCTATAACCGTTCCACAGGCAATGCTTGCAATGACAGATGTTAGAATTATAAGAACTACCCTCTTCTTACCCAATGGCTCTGACAGTTTTGGTGGTTTAACAATCTTATAAGGTATATATGCAAAAAGAAAGTTTCCAATAAAGCCAAATATAGAACCCCAGCCAAGCATCCCACCAAATATATCGCCTACCAGATTTCCAATTGCTGCGCCCCAGGCAGCAGCGGGTCCAAAGACAAATGAGAGCGCAATAGGGAGGGAGACAGCAGGTCTTATCTCAGTGATGCCAGGTATGATGACAAGCGCCTTGAATGGTATCATCAATGCTGCATAGAGTGCGGCGGTTGTCGCTGTGAGCACAACCATTCTCGTATCTCGCCACATTGTTATTAACTCTCGCATAATTTCCACCTCAGGACATTAAATAATATCAAAATTAGTTAGAAATTTGAATACTATTAAATGTTGACTAAATAAGAGAAATATGATTATAATTCATATTCAGAGACCGTGGCATTATAGCCCGTGGAGTTGTATCCACTGGGCAAGCCACTGTTCAGAGCCGCTAGCTCAGTTGGTAGAGCAACGGCCTTTTAAGCCGTGGGCCGAAGGTTCAACTCCTTCGCGGCTCATTTTTTATTATGAATAATTATTTTGCTTACCTTCTTTATTATTCTATATGCCGAAGACAGTAATAATCTATGTCCGCGGTCTTGGTTTTAATACTCTCCATTGGGTTCTAAAGAACTCACGAAATTCTTATATAGGTGAGATAGTAAATAGGGGAAGACAGATGAAAATAATCCCATACCTTCCACTTGACCACTGGGTAAATGAACTTGCATTCTTAAGAGGAGAAAATCCGGGCGATTTCAATTACTCGGGTTATACAAAATGGAATTGGAATTTGATGGAGCCAGAAAGGGCTGGCATTACTGTTATCAACAGATTATTCTCAAAAGACATTGTATCTCCGACTATATATCCTATGAGAAAACTCAGTCATAATTTCTATACAATTGGGTTTGAAGAGACATTTACACCTGGCGCAATTGATTTAAATGCCGTTTCTATCCCGTCTCTGATATTCAGAAATGGCTATAATGAGCCAGTTCTATTCACCTCGCAGGAAGAGGCATTTGAGGTAACGGATGCTGGTAGAGTGGTTCCTGTAAGAGTTTCAAAAAACAGGGTTGATATTAAATTAAATGGTATGTTGGGAACAAATGCGCCAATTTCATTTGAGATTTTAGAAGAAGAAAAAGCGGTTGTTATCAAAATAGATAAATATATAACAAAGGTAAGTATTGGAGAAGTGTCAGAACCTATACCTGTGTTATTTAGAAATAGATTTTTGAAAAAAGTTAAAGGATATTTCCAATTCTATCTTAAATCAATAACTCCACATTTGAATATATATGCCAGTCCGTTTTCTGTGAATTTAAGGTCTCAGTTTATTGAGCATGCTAAGCCGAGAAGCGTCTTCAATCTGCTTGAAAGAGATGCTGGTCCTGTGATTCTGAGAAATTCACATACTACTGCAAAGGCATATCTTAAAGATTGGATTGACAGAAGGGCTTTGTTAAAAATGCTTGAATGGGATGTCAGAGGAATATCGCAAATTTCAACAAGAGTAGCAACATATAAAGATAAAGATGCTCTAATAATATCTTATCCATATATTGATGTTGCCCATCATTATCTTGGCAATGAATCAGTATTGTGGGCATTTCAGGGACTTGATTGGCTTGTTGGGTGGTTTATGCATATTTTCGGTATAAAACCATTCATAATAGGTGATTTCTCATTATTAGAATTAAACAAAGTTATAGACCTTAATAGATATTTTATTTCAACAGGTATCTTAAAACTTGAGAACATTGAAAAAGTGCCATATATAGGAATAAAGAACCACTGGACACATATTAACTATAATAAAACACTCGCTTTTTCGTTAGGTGGTGGAAGAGTATTTATCAACCGAAAGAACCCGGATTTTAAAGAAGGAGCGGTGAAGAAAGCCATAGAGGATAGAGTAATAAGTCAAATTCAGAGGATAAACAGGATTTATGGTGGTGCCATTAAGAGGATAATAAGAAAGGAAGACATTTATTCTGGGAAATTCTATAATGAAATGCCAGATATTGTTATCTGTTTTGGTGGAGGGCTTGGTAATAGTTATTTTGATTCATTTGCCATAAATAATAAGGTGGTATTCGATGATATTGAGGTTAGACATGAGCATCTATCATTTGATATTGATAGAAATACTGGTGCATTTATTTCTCCTTTAAGTAATATTCAGGATGTAAATTCAATGGAAAAAATTATTGATGTTATTGATGATTTAATAGAATGATATATCTGATAGAAATTAATAAGGTATCTTTAATTTTGAGAATATTAAATGTTCAATTATATGGGAAATATATATTGATTAAATATCAACCATAACGCTTGACTTGTAGTGTCAAAACAAGTAAAATCATATAATTCTTATTTGTTAAGAAGAAGGAGTTAAAATTGGTAAAAGGTGAAGATAGGCTCCTCAAGATGATAGAGTATTATAAGGGTCTTTTAGCAAAGGACCCAACACTACCTGTATTTGTAAAATTGGCAGATATTTATATTGGACTCGGAAGATTAGATGAAGCCAGAAATATTGCAGATCAGGGTTTAACATATAATCAAAATCTTCCTGGCGGTTGGACTATCCTGGCAAGGATATCAAGAGAATCAGGTGAGATTGATAAAGCGAATGAATATATAACAAAATCGCTTAATCTTGACTCTTTTAATGTTGAAAGTTTGTTGGAAGAAGCACTGGTTTTAATGGATATGGGAGATGAGAATAAAGCCCTGTTATCATTAGATAAAGCACTTGAGATAGAACCAGATAATGATGATATAAAAAAACTGAGGGCATCAATCAGGGCAAAGTTTAGATTTGCCGAAGTGAAGGATTATATAGATAGAAGCAGAAAGAAGAGGATTGGATTTCCGACTGAAAAGACAGAGGAAGTTATAGCAAAAGAGAAAGAGGTATCTGAAAAAGAAGAAAAACTTGCTTCTCCTTATCTTGCTGAAGTATATTTGAGACAGGGGTATCTGTCAAAGGCAAGAGAGGTCTGTGAGAAGGTTCTTGAGACAGACCCAGCAGACGAGAAAGCGAGAGACATACTTAAACAGATTAAAGAAGCGGAACTCTCAATGAAAGGTTTATCTGGTGATATTGAATTTGAACTCGCACCTGTTCCAAAACCAATTCACGGTGAGGAGGGAGAATCAGAATTTGATTTCGGCGCTGCTCTTGGAGACACTTTTTCAGGTCTGGAGCTTGAAGAGGAGATATTAACTGAACCGATAGGTTCAAATAAAGTAGTTGGCTTTGATTTTGATGTCATAGAATTTGAAGAGTTGGGGAGAGAAAAAGAACATATCCAAGTAGTTGAGAAGGAAGAAGTTAAAAAACCAGACATAGAAATACCATCACCTGAGGTGATTTTAGTAAAATCAAAACCACCAGAATTGGAACTTCCTGAAGATATTGATATATCGGAACTTGATACAGAAGAGGAGGATATATCAAAGTTTCAGGAATGGCTTGATAGGTTGATAATGGAGTAAGTATATGGATTTTAGAGAGATGTTGATTGATATGCTGCACAGTGTAGACGGCGCAATTGCAGCAAGTTTCTGCGGTGTAGACGGCATTGGTGTTGATACAGTGATACTGGAAAAGGATATGGAGCCAAGCGAAACAGAGGTTGAAATTTCAACTATGTTAAAGATGCTGGGAGAGATAGCATCAAACCTTCGTGCTGGAAAAGTCAGGTCGTTTATCTTTGAGGCAGAGAACTTTGACGGGATTGTTGAAAAGTGTGGAGATGATTACTTTCTCAGTATATTAGTTAAACCCTCTTCAAACATTGGAAAATCAAGATATATTCTCAGAAAATATGCGAGGAAATTAGAGAAGGAGATATAGATTATTTATGATGCTTAAAGATATATTAATCAGTTTGATAGAGGATGGACCGTTTAAGGAGGTCATTGTTGTTGATGGGGATGGTTTTTTAATAGAGAATGTGGGCTTGGTTTCTTCAGATGATAATACTTTTACCGCTGCAATAGTTAGAGATGTTTATCAAAGTTTGAAAAAGTTGACGACATCTGCTCAGAAGTCATTACCAATACAGGGAATATTTGAAACAACGAAAGGTTCTATTATATTCTCCTTCTTTCCCAATAACATTGCAATATTTGGCATTTCAAAAGACAATGTAAAGATAAAAGATGTTTGGAATTCCTTGGCTAAAGTTTATAAAGGCATTGCAGAAGCGTTATGATATACGATAAAGGAGAATAGATGATATCTTCAAATGATTTAAGGTCAGGGATGGTAATTGAATTTAAGGATGAGTTATTTGAGGTTGTATCTGCTGAGCATTATAAACCAGGCAAGGGTTCTGCATTTGTTCGAGCCCAGCTTAGAAATATGGGAACAGGTGCAATAATTGATTTTAAGTTCAGGGCTGGTGAAAAGTTAAATCTTATAAAGTTGGAAGAGAGAAGGGCACAGTATCTTTATAGCGAAAGTGATAATTATTTCTTTATGGATGAGGAAAATTACGACCAGGTAGTTCTAAAGAGAACTCAACTGGGAGAAGCGATAAATTTTCTGGGCACAAATGCCATCTTTATTATTATCTATAGGGATGGAACTCCAATATCTGCAAAGTCACCGATGTTCATAAACCTGAGGGTTGTAAAAGCAGAACCGGGTGTTAAGGGAGATACGCAAACTGGTGCTACAAAATCAGTTGTTCTTGAGACAGGATATATCTTGCAAGTGCCATTGTTTATTGAGGAGGGAGACCTTCTTAAGGTAGATACAAGGACAGGTGAATACATAGAAAGAGTGAAAGAAGAGTAAGATTTCTCAGGGGGTTAGATGTGAATATTAAAGAGTTGAAGGAGTTAATTGATAAGGTTTGTGAGTCAGGAATTGCAGAGGTAGAAGTATCAGGTTTTTTTAGAAAGATTGTAATAAGAAGGTTGCCATCAGGTAGTGCAATTGCGTTTTCTGCGTATCAACCTATGCTGGCACCTATGCCTGTAACACAATTAGAACAGATTTCATCCGCTGAGGTTTCTAGCACAGCAGTAAAAGGAAATAAGGTTGGTGAACTGGAGAAATTGGTCTCTGGGAAGCAATCTGAAATAAAAGAGCGAGTTGAAGGGAAAGCAGAGAATATTACTCATATTACTGCACCTATGGTCGGCACATTTTACAGAACCCCTGCACCTGGTGCAGAACCTTATGTTAAAGAAGGTGATAAAGTCAAAAAGGGGACAATAGTATGCATTATAGAAGCAATGAAATTAATGAATGAGATAGAGTCCGACTGTAATGGCACTATAAAAGAGATTCATGTTGAGAATGCAAAACCTGTTGAATATGGACAGGTTCTTTTCACGGTTCTGGTTGATTAGAGATTTCAAATTAACGATACATTTTGGATGGATGAGGAGAAATAAATATGTTTAATTTATTTACCAGGGCGGTTCTGGTTTTAGCACTTCTTTTTGGTATTCTATTTGCCATCTTAATGGTTGTTGGTTATTATTTTAACTGGAGTATATTTACTATAATTCTGACAACTATACTAATAGTTGGATTTCAGTTCTATTTGAGCCCATATATAATACAACTTTTCTATAGAATTAAATGGATTACCCTTGATGACCTACCTCAGGTCAATAGAGATTTTATCTTAAATTCATGTCAGAGAAAGAGATTGAAGGTTCCAAGATTGGGAATTATTGATGATGGAAATCCTAATGCCTTTACATTCGGGCATTTTCCATCTGATGCACGCCTTGTTTTAACACGGGGAGTTCTTGAGAAATTATCCGGTGAGGAGGTAAATTCCGTTATTGGACATGAACTTGGTCATATCGCTCACTGGGACTTTGTTGTGATGACGATTGCTTCATTAGTTCCATTGATATTCTACATTATATTTATAACATTTGTAAGGGCAAGGGTGGGCAGTAGGAGAGGTCGTGGTGGTGGCAGTGCCCTGCTTATTGGTCTTGCCTCTTATATTTTCTATATTCTCACGCAATATATTGTTCTTCTTTTATCAAGAATAAGAGAGTATTATGCTGATGAGTATTCTGCCAAATTGACAGAGAATCCTGACCTTCTTTCATCATCTCTGGTAAAAATTGCCTATGGTCTTGCAGATAGTAGGGGTAAGTCAGAGGATAATAAAAAATTTAGTGATAGATTACACGCTGCGAAATCACTGGGTATATTTGACCCGACAAGTGCGAGGGCTCTTGCGCTTGCTTCTGCAGGAGGGGGTGGATTTACAATTGATAATATGATGAATGCGATGAAGTGGGATTTATGGAATCCCTGGGCTACTGTTTATGAACTAAACTCAACACATCCATTGCCGGCAAAGAGAATAAGAAAATTGGAGGAGATGGCTCATAAAATGGGCAAGCCCTCAGCATACGATTTTAAGTTACAGAAACCGGAGTCATTTTTTGATGAGTTTCTTGCAGATGTCTTTGTCAAATACCTGCCAATCTTTGCATTCTTAGTTATATTCATACTCTCTCTTATCTTCATTCCGATGTATTATTATGTTAATACATTGACATTAATAGGTTCATCCTTTGGGAGCGCACTCATTATTACTTCTATATTCTCTTTATTGAAAACAATGTTTAAATATCCAGCCAAAAACTTTCCTGAAAGAAAGATATCAAGTTTACTTGGTGAAGTGAAGGTATCTGCGATAAGACCGATACCAGCGACTATAAAAGGTAGAATTATAGGTAGAGGAATACCAGGACTGTTCTGGAGTGAAGATATGGTTCTTCAGGATGAGTCAGGTTTTATAGTAATTGATTACAGACAACCTCTTTCTATATTAAATCTTATGTTTGGTCTCTTTGTTACAGAAAAATTGATTGGTAAGGATGCAATTGCCGAGGGTTGGTATAGAAGGTCTCCCACGCCGCATCTTGAGATGTATCGCATTACAACAGATGATAAAGTCAGGAAGGGTTATATAAGGGGTGTCCGTATATTTTTGGGGATATTTGGTGTAATAATTGGTCTTGGTATTGTTGGTTATGTATTTTTATAGGTGATTTTTGAAACGGGCTTATGTTTGAAAAAATTTTAGTAGCAAATCGTGGTGAAATTGCTGTTCGCATCATAAGAGCAGCAAAGGAGATGGGGATTAAGACGGTTATTGCTTACTCACAGGCAGATAGAGATAGTATGGCTGTTCAGTTGGCTGATGAATCAGTATGTATAGGTCCTGCTGAGCTCGCAAAATCATATCTTAATATACCAAGAATAATAAGCGCTGCAGAAATAGTAGATGCAGATGCAATTCATCCCGGTTATGGCTTTCTTGCAGAGAATTCATACTTCGCTGAGGCAGTTGAAGCGTCAAACATCGTATTTATCGGACCACCATACAGGGCTATCGGACTTATGGGTGATAAGGCATTTGCAAGAAAGACGATGCATGAACATAAAGTCCCCATTATTCCTGGTAGCGATGGTGGACTTATTGATGAGAAAGAAGCGCTGAATATAGCTCGCAATATTGGTTATCCGGTCATAGTCAAGGCGGTTGCGGGTGGTGGTGGGAGAGGAATGAGGATAGTTCATTCAGATGACAGTTTGAAGAAAGCCGTTGTAATGGCATCATCAGAGGCAAACATCGCATTTGGAAATCCTGAGATATATCTTGAGAAGTATTTGATAGAACCAAGGCATATTGAGATTCAGGTGATAGCAGACAAGCATGGTAATGCTGTCTATCTTGGTGAGCGTGAGTGCTCAATCCAGCGCAGGCACCAGAAACTGCTTGAAGAAGCACCCTCTGTTGCAATCAATGATAAGATGCGGCGTGCAATGGGCGAGTGCGCAATAAAGGCATGCAAAGCAGTTGGCTATTATAGCGCTGGGACTGTTGAGTTTTTACTGGATTCTGAGGGTAGTTTCTACTTCATGGAAATGAATACAAGGATTCAGGTTGAGCATCCAGTGACTGAGATGGTAACGGGTATAGACCTTATAAAAGCACAGATTTTGGTCGCAGCAGGTGAGGAACTTCCGTTCAGTCAGGAGGATATTAAGATAAATGGACATGCGATAGAATGTCGTATAAATGCCGAGGACCCGGAGAGGGGTTTTGCACCATCACCGGGTAAAATTGAGAAGTTACAACTTCCTGAAGGAAGTGGTATAAGGGTTGATACTCATATCTATCAGGGTTATTCAATACCACCATATTATGACTCTCTGGTCGCAAAACTTATTTGCTGGGGAAATGATAGGGAAGAGGCAAGGGTAAAAATGAGTAACGCACTGGATGGATTTCATATTGAGGGAATTAAGACAACAATATCTTTTCATAAGAAAGTTATAGAATCAGAATTATTTAAATCAGGAAAACTTTCTACATCGTTTGTTGAGAAACTTGAGATAGAGGAAAGTAGTAAACAGAGCAAATAAAAGGACATACCAGATAGAGAATTATAATTAGAAATGGATATAAATGTTACCTTCACTCCAAGCGAACTAAAAGCATTTACTTCACAAAATATTGATAAAAATCGTCTCATTGTAATTATAGATGTTCTCAGAGCAACAACGACAATAACAACCGCACTATTAAATGGAGCAAAGTGGGTCTATCCAGTGTTGACACCACAGGATGCCTTTAATATGAAAAAAGAATTGAAAGGGGAGACGCTTATTGCGGGTGAAAGAGAGGGGAGGAAGGTCAGGGGTTTTGACCTTGGGAACTCACCTTTTGAGTTTACAGAAGAAATAATAGATGGAAAAGGGATTATTATGTCAACAACAAATGGAACCGTAATTATCAATTATGCCTTAAACAATGGTGAGATAATCCTTGCATCATTTATAAATATTTCTGCTGTTATTGAAAAGTGCATAGAATCAGAACTTGATATTCTCATTGCCTGTTCCGGAAGATATGACTTAATGTGTATTGAGGATGCTGTTTGTGCTGGTTATATAATTAACGATATATTAGATAAGACAGTTGGTTATACTTATAGTATGGATTCTGTTATCACATCAAGGTTATTATGTAATAATTATGTTGGTGATATATTGAATATGCTAAAATTAACACGACATGGAAAATATCTTGTATCGCTTGGATATGAGAAGGATTTAGAGTATGCTTCAAGATTTAACATAACAGGTATTGTTCCTGTTCTATCCAATGATAGGGTGGTATTAAAAGAGAATTGATGTTATTATTATAATAATGAATGAGGCAAAGAGCAAGGACAGGGCAAGTTTAGAAAAGAAGGCGTCTGACTACCTTAAAAGAGCAGTTGATTTTGAGAGAGATGGTTATGTTGAGATGGCTTCTCTTGAGTATGTTCACTATGCTGATATTCTCTGGCAGATTGGTAGTAAAGAAGAGGCAGTTAAATATTATGAGACCGCAGATAGATTGTCTCCCTTGAGTTCGCATTTCAGGAATAATCTTGGAGATATGTATTTTGAGATGGGTGATAAGAAGATGGCTGCAAGAGAGTATGCCAAGGTTGTGTCACTCTATGAAGAACAGGGACTTCTTGACTCTGCTATAAGATTGGTCAGGTCGTTTCTGGAGAAGTTGCCAGGTGAAATAGTCCTCAGGTATGAACTTGCAGACCTGTATCTAAAGTCCGAAAGAACCCAGCGTGCAGTTGCTGAGTATCAGAGAATAATCGATGAGAAAGGTGATAGTGAATCTATTGCACTTGCTTATAGCAGGCTTGGAGATATCTATGCCAGGAGAGGAACAGTAAGAGAGGCACTCTATCAATATTTAAAAGCGTCTGATGAATATTTTAAAGAGCGAGAGATAAGCGAGGCAGCAAGAGAGTTGAAGAATATTCTCAAACTGAAACCAGATAGTGTTTCAGCAAGAAAACGGCTCATAGAAATGTATGCCCTGAAAAGGGATAGGGTCTCTATTGTTGATGAACTGCTCATGCTCGCTGATATTCTTATGAAAAGAGATAAGAGAGAGATGGCTCTTTCTACATATACAAAGGTCAGGGAGATAGACCCGTCAAACACTGTGGCTCAAAAACGGCTCAGTGAAGCGCTTCGTCTTGCAACTGTTGAGGAAGCGACCAGTGGGCTTTCACTTGATGATAGAATGAGCAGGGAGGTTATGTCATCACTGGATTCCATTATTAAGGAACTGGCGGAACCGCAGAGAGAAATAGTGAGGGATTTTCTAAAGGATGCCGAGACGCATTATGACCTTGGAATTGGTTATTTTGAGATGGACCTGTATGATGATGCTATAAGGGAGCTTCAAATGGCGAGCAGAGACCCAAAACTACGGGCAAAGTCGTGCAATATGCTTGGAATGTGCTTTACAGAGAAGGGTGAGGTAGAGATGGCGATAAGAGAGTATATAAGAGGACTCAGGGCAGTAAAAGATGAGCAGGAGGAACTTGGTTTAAGATATAACCTATCAAGGGCTTATGAATATCTGGGTCAACCTGAAAAAGCGCTTGAGCAACTACTTGATATATATGTAATAGATGTAAATTTTCTTGATGTCAGAGAGAAGATAGACCTTATCAAGAGAAAAATATTAAAATAATCTGATAGCATTATTTATATTTATTAAGCAAAAACCCCATGACCTAGCATGGGGTAAAACGTAAAGAATATTATTAATTTATATCTTACAATCCATACTTCTCAATTATCTGCTCTTTTGTCTTGCCAAGTATGTCGTATTTCTTACCAATCTTTATGAATGCCTCAATCGCCCTGTCAATGTGCTCTTTCTCATGTGCTGCTGATAGTTGAACCCTTATTCTCGCCTGCCCTTTTGGCACAACCGGGAAGAAGAAACCAACAGCATATATGCCCTCTTGATAGAGGTCTTTTGCCATATCCTGCGCAAGTTTCGCATTATAAAGCATTATTGGAACAATCGGGTGGACACCGGGTCTGATGCCAAAGCCCGCCTCAGTCATCTTCTCGCGGAAGTATTTTGTGTTCCGTTCCAGTTTATCACGCCTCTCTGTTGTCTGTGATATAAGGTCTATCACTCTGTTTGCAGCATTTATAATAACCGGTGGAACAGCATTTGAGAATAGATAGGGTCTTCCCTTCTGACGATACATCTCTATCAGTTCCTTGCGACCGCTGATGCATCCACCGCTTGCTCCACCGAGTGCCTTCCCAAGAGTTGTTGTAATGAGGTCAATGCGACCAACAACGCCACAGTGCTCGTGCGTTCCACGCCCTGTCTTGCCCAAAAAGCCGGTAGAATGCGAATCATCTATCATCACCATAGCATCGTATTTTTCTGCGAGGTCGCATATTACATCAAGTGGCGCAATATCACCATCCATTGAGAAGACGCCATCGGTCGCTATCATTCTGATGTGCTTGTCCTGGTGCATCTGGAGTTTGCTCTCAAGGTGCTTCATATCAAGATGCTTGTATGAGTCCTGCTGTGCAGATGCAAGTCGAATTCCATCTATAATTGATGCGTGGTCTAACCTGTCTGCAATTATGATGTCGTCCTTTGTGAGGACTGCCTCAAAAACCGCAGCGTTCGCATCCATACAGGATGAGAATAGAATTGTATCCTCTGTTCCAAGGAATTTGGTTAATTTATTCTCTAACTCTCTGTGAATATCCTGAGTCCCGCATATAAACCGCACTGAACTCATTCCATAGCCCCTTTTCTCCAAGCCCTCGCGGGCAGCATTTAAAACCTCCGGATGGCTTGAGAGACCAAGGTAGTTATTTGCACACATATTGATGACCGGCTTTACATCAGCACCCGATGGAAACTCAACCTCTATCTCAGCACCCTGTGGAGAGTGAATATATCGCTCTTCCTTAAATAGACCCTGTTCTTTTAAGCCGTTCAGTTCAGTTTCAAAGAACTCCCGGGTTTTTGAACTGTATGCCATATATGCCCTCCTTCAATTATTATTTTTTTTACTTTATATTCTAAGCAACTGGAAGTATAAACTATTTGTTCTGACGATATTTATCTACCAATCCCATTATACCGGGTATTGTATCAAATACCTCAGCCGTTGCCTCTTCATCAGGTATATTCACCTTATACTTCTGACGAAGAAACATCAGAAGAGATACAAGAGAGAATGAATCCACGAGTCCACTGCTTATGAGTTTTGTATTCTCGTTGACCTCTATACCAGAGTCCTCATCAAGATATTCATTCCTTATATATTCCAATATCGTATCTCTCATCTCAGTATCCATATTTTCACCTTCCATTCTATATAAATCATATATTTTTAATCATTTTCAAGGGTGGAAATGTCTCCTATCTCCTCACCTGTCTCCTGCGCCTTCAGAAGGCGGCGCATAATTTTGCCACTTCGGGTCTTTGGTAAACTCTCTCTGAACTCAATCTCCTGTGGCATTGCCAGTGGCGAGAGTTTTTTTCTGACAAAGTTTATGATGTCAAGTTTCAGTTCATCTGATGGCTCATAGCCAGGCTTGAGTGCAATAAACGCTTTCACGACCTCCATATTAACAGGGTCTGGTTTGCCAATTGCCGCGGACTCTGCAACTGCTGGGTGTTCAATAAGGGCTGACTCAACCTCAAAAGGTCCTACAAGGTGCCCTGCGGTGTTTATGACATCATCGTCGCGTCCTACAAACCAGAAGTAGCCATCAGCATCTATGCTTGACCTGTCGCCTGTGATATACCAGCCATTCTTGAACTTTGCATCATACGCATCTTTGTTCTTCCAGTATATGCGGAACATTGCAGGCCAGCCGGGTTTTAGTGCGATAAGCCCTACTGAGCCGGGATGGTCTATTGGCTTGAACTCTTTCGGGTCAACAACAGTCGCCACAATGCCCGGAAATGCCTTGCCCATTGAACCGGGCTTTATCTTCATACCAGGATAGTTTGAGATGACAATGCAGCCCGTCTCTGTCTGCCAGTAACTATCATGGAATGGAAGCCCCATTGCCTTCTCAGACCATATAACCGCCTCAGCGTTCAGCGGCTCACCAACGCTCACCGTGTGTCTTAGTGATGACAGGTCATACTTCTTAACAAGCGCTTCACCTTCCTTCATAAGCATTCTTATTGCGGTTGGTGCTGTGTAGAAGACAGTCACTTTGTGATTCTGTATCGCCCGATACCACTTCTCGGGCATAAAGCCAATCTCAAGTACGAGTTGCGTGATGCCCATGCTCCATGGTCCGAGAATGCCATAAGATGTGCCTGTGACCCAGCCCGGGTCAGCGGTGCACCAGTATAGGTCATCGGGTCTCAGGTCAAGCACCCACTTTGTCGTTATATACTGTGCAATGATGGAACTGTGCACATGGAGGGCGCCCTTCGGCTTTCCTGTCGTTCCCGATGTATAGTGCAGAATTGAAGGTGATTCGGGTGTCACTTTTGCTATGTCAAAGTGCTCAACCGGCTTTTCATTTGCAAAGTTGAAGATAACCTCATTTTCCTTAAGAACCATACCCTCGCCATCAACAAGAACGATGTGCTTGAGTGCGGGCAGTTTGTCCTTTATACGACGAACCTTGCCGATATGCTTTCTTGAAGTGAGGATTGCTTTCGTCTGGGCGTCGTCAAGGCGGGTGAAGAGCGCCTCCTCACCGAAGGCGGAGAAGAGCGGCTGTGCTATGGCGCCTGTTTTAAGCACACCCAAAAGACCTATGTAGAGGGCGGGTATTCTGTCAAGGAAAATGCAGACGCGCTCACCGGGCTCTATACCAAGGTTCTTAAAGAAATTGGCGAAACTATTGCTATATTTACGGACGTCGTTAAATGTATATTTTTTTATATCGCCTTCGTAGCCCTCCCAGATTAAAGCGAGTTTATCACCAAGACCGTTCTCACAGATTCTATCGCTACAGATGTAGCCGATGTTTATATTGCCGTTCTCATCCCAGTTAAGTTCTTCTTTTGCCAGTTTCCAGTCAAAATTCTTATACTGCTCATCATAGGAACCGATGTTACTCATATTATGTAAATGCTCCTTTCAAAATTTATATATTCGTAAATGATATTCAATGAGAATATAATAGCATATTTTAAGAATGTAATATAGTTTTGACAAGTGAAAATATAAGATGATATTTATGTATGGTTCTTTGGCTTTGACATCAGGTGTCATTTTGAAAGGAGGTGAGATATGAAACCTGTCCTGACGGACTGGTCAGGATTATCTCACCCCTCCAATGAAGCAAGGTGGATTGAAGAACTGCTATCCGTATAGATTTTATTGTTTAAATGGCAAGGGGCTTAAGCCCCTTGTCTTATTTGCGATTGAGATTCTTCGCTACGCTCAGAATGACAGGTGAAAATAGAGGGAATGGTATGATATGGGTCAAATTGTAGATAAATATATGATTAATATGATGGTAATATGTTATGAGGATTCAGGGGTTATATATTGATTTGGTTAAAGGGGTTGACAGAGGGGAGTGGGTTTTGTAGAATGTAGAGAAGAGGGCCTGTAGCTCAGTTGGTTAGAGCGCGCGCCTGATAAGCGCGAGGTGGTTAGTTCGATCCTAACCAGGCCCAGATTTTTATAATAATTTTACTGGCAGTTAATTTTTGGTATTATATAGGTATGATAGATTCCCCGGTAGCTCAATTAGGCAGAGCGGGTGGCTGTTAACCACTAGGTTGGCGGTTCAAGTCCGTCCCGGGGAGTATGATTTTGACTTTTATTTTAAAATTTTTTAATATATTTTCTAATAAAGAGTAATTTTAAAAGTAGAAATTATCATTAATTCATTTATTCTTTAATTGAAACTTATCAAATATTATTGGTTTAATTATCTAGTTTAGTTTATCTGCAAAAAACACTCTTTGGCAAAAAGCACTTACACCTATACCATTTGTTGCATTAGTTTGAATCCTATAAGTTGGTATGTTGTTTATATAAATTGTATACCCTACACCTGAATCTTTTTTCGATTCAATCTGATAATCAAGCTTTAATTCTTTTTCTATTGGTTTATATATAATTACTCCTTTTGAGTTAACAATAATTACATAAAGATCTTCATCATCAGCATCTAACATATAGTTAATAAACTTGATTTTATTTTCTTTAGGCATTTCATTAAAGGCTTTTAAACATAATTTATTAAGTTTCTTTTGGTATTTTTGACCATTTTTCGCTGCCCAATTTAATAATTTTTCATTTCCTAAAACTTTTTTCTTCAAATCATATTGTGATATTTTTTCCTTCCGTGTATGAATTCTTAATTTTTGCCACATCTTATTATATTCATTATCAAAATCAATGTTTAAATATTTTATTAAACTTCTCATTCCTAAATTTTTTATTGTACCAGATCCACTTTGAGATATTGATTTTACTGAAAATCTTGTAAAATTATGAGTAATATGCTTTACATCTACATCTGAAGTAGTTTTAATAGTTAATTTTCTTCCAATCCATAATACTTCAATAATTTTTCCCTTTTTGGATATTTCAAAATCTAATATTTCCTTAAACTTTTTAGCAACTTTTAAAATATTATCATTTTGTAATCTTAATCTTTCTTTTCCATTTGGAATATTTAATATTTGGTTATGCAAAAAAGATAAGTTTTCATAATAATAAAATATAATATTATAAAGATTACAAATATATTGGGCTACTAATAATTCAAAATAATCAGATTGTGCTCTGTTTGATTTTACTCTTCTATTATTCATGTCATTTTATTAAATATAATTGCTAACTATCAAATTTATTTCATTTTTGTATTTTTTAATATCAAAAGTAAATTTTTGTTTTAATTTTTCAATAATAATTTTTGTAATTTTTGCTATTTTATCTATATCTTCATCTTTAAAATCAAACATTGGAAGTTTTTTAATGTCTCTAATTTGTATTGAATTTGTATGATTGAATATTCTAATTATTTTGTTATAAACTTCACTATTTAAAATGCCTATAAAGAAAAATATAGGATATTTTTCAGGATTTTTGGGTGTAAAGAACATTGCTTTGTTACTTTCCCATAAAGCACCCCTAAATGCAATTCTTGCTGATAATTTAGAACATACTCCTGAAATCAAGAATCCCTGTTTATGAAAATATTTCTCAATCCCGTTCGGTATTTTATAATGTTTTATAGATTCTAGATCCCATTTAATTGCCCAGGAAGGTTTCTTATAAAATTGATTATTACCACCAGTTTTATGGTAAATTTTCCACTTATTATTATTATTTATCTCCTTAATTGATATTAAATTTTTATTCTTTTTGTTAAATTTTATATTTTCTTTCCCATAATCTATTAAAGCTAAATAATGTTGATTGTTTGTTGTATGCATTCCTAGGCCACCTTCCAAAAAATCAACAAGTTTTTTATCTGTTGATTTTAAAGTCTTTAATAATTCAGTATCGTTTTCAAAATAGAAAACATGATTAGGGTATTCTAAAATAGCATTTTGATAAACTTTATAAATTTTACCATTATAATTATTAAGTGCATTTTCTTGGCAATCATTAAATATTATCTGATTATCTTTTGGAGGATTTTTTTTAATTAAGTGGATAATACTTGTTTTTACTAAAGTTCCTGTTTCTCTAAATAATGAAGAAGGGCATAATATAATTTGTTTAATAATAAAATTTTTTAAAATCCAATATCTAAATTTTTTATGAATTCCTAATGTTCTGTAAGTGTCACTTATAATAAATACGAGTTCTCCATTATCTGCCAATAAGTTTCCACATAAATATAAAAACATAGCATATGTATCATTTACCCCGATTTCTTTGAATCTTTTCTGAAGATTTTTTTTGTTTTGTTTAATATACTGGCTTTGTTTATTAAGATAAGGAGGATTGCTTATAATATGAGTATAAGTTTTTTGTAATAAACTATAAAGAGAGGAATCAACTTCAATTAAGGTATCTTTTATTTGAAAATTAACCCCCAGATTTAAAATTTCATCTTTTACTTTTGAATTTATGTCTATAACTTCTATTTGGTTAGGTTTAAGTAACTTTTTATCGAGAATTTTTCTTACAAACACTCCATCACCACCGCAAGGTTCGAGTAATTTACTTTTTTCATTGAAATCTGAAAATAGACTTATCATGTATTCGGCAGTATAAATTGGAGTATAATATGCTCCTAACACTTTCTTAGTACAGTGTTCATCTATAAATTTTTTTTCTTTGATATTTTGCATAATAATAATTTTACCAAAAATTACAAATTAAAGCAAATTATTGTATTAATAATTATAAATTATTGCCTTCCTCACACTATCATAAACTCCACATTCTCCTCGCTTTCGCATTCCTCCACCTTCTTTCCCGATGGCTTCTTGAAGTTTATAAGAAGACCCTCATCAAGCACATTCAAGCCCTGCCTCTTCATCTCCTCTATATAACTCTTGAGTTGCTTTATCTGGTCCTCCTTTATGGATGAGTCGTTCTTTAACTCAATGACCAGTCCTGTTCTCTCTTTACCCTCTCTCTGCCACACAATGATGTCGGGCTTGCCCTCGCCTACATTAAAGCCCTTATAGACGACCGGAAGAACCCGCTGGCATTCATATTCAATGCCCCGCAGTCGCAGTTCTACCTCCATCGCCTTCTGATAGACCGCCTCACTCCACTCACTTCCGAGTTCATCAACAACCGCCCTCGCACAGGTCTTTATATCATCAATCAGTTTATCCCTATCCATATAAACCTCCTTAATATACAGGATTTGATAAATCAAACCCCTACAAAATTAATTTATGGTATTGAGATTCTTCGCTTCGCTAAGAATGACAATGTAGCGGTGCGATTTATCGCACAAAATCAGATAAACATATAGACACTACTGTCTTGCCATTTGTTTGATAAATCAAACCGCTACAAAAATGAATTGTAGTGTCGTCATCATTATGGAGAGGAATAAGAACATCAATAATAATCGCATATTTGAATATTTCAATAATCTTATCTTTGATAATCTTTTAGATGGTATAATTAAATAAAGCATATCTTCTTTTCAGGGAGGGTTTGTAATGGAAAGAAAAAGATATATCATCCCAATAATAACTGTTCTCGTCATCGCTTTATTATTCATTCCATCATGTAAAAAAGGAGGTGGAGGAACAAAAGAGGAGCAGAAGGGTCCGGTAAAACTGGATGTCAAGCAGGAGAATGAGTTCGCTCTTGTGAATAATCAGGGGAGGATGTTCATTGAGATGGACCTTTTATCAATGGTCGGGTCTGCGGGTGTTCGCATTCCCGTCAACCTTTCAATAGTTATTGACCGCTCCGGCTCTATGCTTGAGGCGGGCAAACTTGAGTATGTCAAACAGGCGGTTGACTACATTATAGGAAAACTTGACAAGAATGATACTCTCTCAATTGTCACCTATTCAGACACTGTAAGCACTCTTGTTGAGCAGGGACCAATTATCTCAGATAAGACGATAAGGGACAAACTGACAATGGTTATGGGAGGCGGCTGGACAGACATGTCAGACGGTCTTGAGGAGGCGTTCAGGCAGGTTTCAAGGGTCAGCAAGGAAGGTCAGATAAACCGCATTCTCCTCCTATCGGACGGTCTTGCTAACCGCGGGATAACAGACCTTATGGGCTTGAAAAAACTCGCTTCTGATATGTATAAGCGCGATATATCAATATCAACGATAGGTGTTGGAGCGAACTACGATGAGGAGATTCTCAGGGCTATCTCTGATGGTGCGGGAGGCAACTACTACTACATATCAAGACCGGTTGAGATTCCAGATATCTATGCGGGCGAACTCAAATCTGTTGTGAACACTGTCGCAAAGGATGCCAAGTTATCTCTGAGGTTCACCAACGGAACTCGTCTGATAAAAGTGTATGGTTATGATGTTCAGCCGGTCGGTTATGACATGTTCACAGTTGACCTCGGTTCACTGAGCGCGGGTGTTGACAGATGGGTGATTATGGAGATTGAACTTCCATATCTGACGAAGAAGGACAAGGTCAATCTCGGTTCTGTCTGGTTTGGCTATAAGGATATGATGGCTATGGGGTCGCCGCTTGTCAACTACACGAGGGATATAAATGTGAAATATACTGATGACAGGAAGGAAGTTGAGAAGCACAGGAACATAGATGTGATAAATGTGGCTATGTATATAATAGCCCAGGGTGCGAAGGAGGAGGCACAGCAGTTTATACTGAGAGGTGACCTTCTCTCTGCTGCAAATATTCTCAATGAGCAGAATGAAATGATAAACAAGAGATATAGTGATATAGGCATGTCGCCGCCAGCGCCTGTCTCAAGCGAGATGGCGGGTGTGGAGGAGGATGCGAACTATCTTAAGGAGGGTGCTTCAGGTGGTGTGAGCAAGGATGAACTGTCATCAAAGGCGAAGGAGCTTGACTACGAGAGTTATAAGAAGACAAGACAGAAGGAGGAGATAAGGTAGGCAAGATTAAGTTTATTTTGAAATACTATAATTCTACGGGAGGATATATATAGTGACATCTATTGAACTGAATGATGAGCAGGTGCAGTTCCTTAAAGAACAGAGGGATGGCAGGTTAAGGGAGCTTGATGCGGAGATAGACCAGTATGCAAGAACGGTTCTTGAAGATGTAAATCTCAAACTCACTTCTAAATACAAGCAGATTGAAATAAATATGAGCCGTGCGGATGTCAATTTTGGACTCTATGTTGAGAGATTATCAACCAAGATAGATTACAGGTTGAAGCCCCACCTCTATTGCTACTGGGATAAGACATACCATATTGGTTATGAGAGGACATTTCATTTATTTCTTGGTCTATATTATAGAGAGAACCAGTGGGGATGCAGTATTCCGTTTGACATTGCACTAAAGGTTATGAAATCTTTAGATGGCTATGATGGCGACATAGAATTATATGATGAGAACCTCATTGAAATCTGTAAGGGTGACTTCTCGGACTGGCTTAAACAAAATGAAACCCTTGATAAGAGGGTAATCTATACATATATAGGCCAGTATCTGAGACCGGAGGACTATAAAGGAATGGAGCTTGACGATTTAATATTCAACGACCTCTCATTTTTCATTGACAAACTTACACCACTTCTGATAGAGGAGAGCAAGGCAATGAAATAAATTCAATAAATTCATTTTAATAGTTTGATTTTTTATCTATATAGTAAGCTAAACCTATATTAAAAGATATTGAGAGCAGTTGACATTCAATAGTGAAAAACTTAAAATAATAATATTATGGTAATGTTGTTCTAAGGTCTATTATATAAATTTTATGTTTTTTTAGGAAGGGTGATGATATGGCTAACAAGGCATTCAATGCGTTTGAGATGGCTCAGACACAGTTTGACAAGGTCGCTGATATTCTTGGCCTGGATAGGGCGACAAGGGACCTCCTTCGTATGCCTATGAGAGAGTATCAGTTTAACATTCCAATCCGTATGGATGATGGAACGACAAGAGTTTTCCGTGGTTTTAGGGTTCAGCATAATGATGCAAGAGGTCCATGCAAGGGTGGGATTCGCTTTCATCCGATGGAGACAGTTGATACTGTGAGAGCGCTTGCGATGTGGATGACGTGGAAATGTGCTATTGTAAATTTACCACTGGGGGGTGGTAAGGGTGGAGTAGTATGTGACCCACATAACCTGAGCATGAGAGAGCAGGAACAGATATGTCGTGGATGGATAAGACAACTGGCAAGGGATATAGGACCTGAGATTGATGTTCCAGCACCAGATGTAATGACTAGCGCTCAGCATATGCTATGGATGCTTGACGAGTATGAGAAAATACATGGTGGTAAACACCCTGGGGTAATCACAGGAAAACCTGTGGGACTTGGTGGTTCACTTGGTCGAACTGAAGCGACGGGTTATGGAGTGATATTCACAGTTCGTGAAGCACTGAGGGAAATGGACATAAGACCGGAGGATACAACGGCAAGTGTTCAGGGTTTTGGAAATGTTGCTCAGTATGCAATTCAATTATACGAACAGATTGGTGGAAAGGTGCTTTGCGTCTCCTGTTGGGACCAGGCAGACCAAACCGCTTATGTTTTTAAGAAAAGTGATGGCATTAATTTTGAGGAATTGATAGGTATAACAGATAGATTTGGTGGTATAGATAAGAATAAAGCGAAGGATGCTGGTTATGAGATTCTTCCAGGTGATGTCTGGCTTGAACATGATGTTGATATACTTATACCTGCTGCTCTTGAGAATTCTATTACAAAGGAGAATGTTGGAAAGATAAGTAAGCAGGTTAAAATTATTGCAGAAGGGGCAAATGGACCAACGACACCAGAAGCTGATAAGGTTCTTGAAGAACGTGGGGTTTTTATGATACCTGACTTTCTTGCCAATGCTGGTGGTGTTACGTGCAGTTATTTTGAGCAGGTTCAGAGTAATATGAACTACTATTGGGAAAAGGATGAAGTTCTTGGCAAACTGGATGTGAATATGACATCAGCGTTTATTTCTGTGAATGAACTTGCGAAGAAACGGAGTCTGTTTATGCGTGATGCAGCATATGTTATAGCGGTAAGCCGTGTTGCTCAGGCATGCAAGGACCGTGGTTGGGTATAGAAACTGAATATTTAATTTTCAGAATTAAAGAGGTGAATAATTTGTGTATAAGTATTCTCCTTTAATACCAGCATGTAAAAAGTGAATATTATTAATGGTAAAGATTAGTAAAGAGGTTGCTAAAAAAAGAATAACTCGATTTGACCGTCATTTCTTTGATGGCAAGGAGAAATTTACTTATATTGGTTCCGGTTCTATTGGTGGTAAGGCGCAAGGTCTTGCTAATATGAGGTATATTCTTGAGGGAGAATTCTCGGATGGTTATATGTCAAAGATAAGTGTTGATATTCCAACATTAACTGTTATAACGACAGAGTTTTTTGACCTCTTTATGAAGCATAATGACCTGTATGAGATTGCATATTCAGATGAAAGGGATATTGTTATAGCAAATTCATTCCAGAAAGCAGAATTACCACCACAACTTGTGGGTGACCTAAGAGCACTCATTGAACAGGTTCATACTCCCTTGGCTGTTCGTTCATCAAGTATGCTTGAGGATGCAATGTTTGAACCATTTGCAAGTGTCTATGTCACAAAGATGATACCAAATAATCAGCACGATACAGATGAACGTTTCAGAAAGCTTGTTGAAGCAATCAAATTCATCTATGCTTCTACATTTTTCAGAAACGCAAAGAGTTATATTCAAATGACAAGATATAAAACTACTGATGAAAAGATGGCTGTGATTATACAAGAGGTTATTGGCAACTGCTTTAGGGAGAGATTTTACCCTAATATATCAGGTGTTGCTCGTTCATACAATTTCTACTCAATAGGTGATTCTAAACCTGAGGAGGGTGTTATTGACCTTGCACTTGGGCTTGGTAGAATGATAGTTGATGACGGAGTCGCATGGTCATATTCACCCGCTCATCCCCAAGCAGACCCACCATATAATGATTTGAGAGACCTATTGAAACAGTCGCAGACAGAGTTCTGGGCAATAAATATGGGAAAACCTCCTGTCTTTGACCCAATTAATGAAGTGGAATATATGATTAGATATTCGCTAAAAGACGCTGAATATGATAATGTTCTTACCTATATAGCATCAACATATTTGCCAGGTGATGAGAAAATTGTAATAGGTGTAAGTGATAAGGGACCAAGAATAATAAACTTTGCTCCCATCCTGAGGGCGAACATATTACCCATGAATGAATTTGTTAAAACCCTTATGAAGATATGTGAAGATACAATAGGAACTATGGTTGAGATAGAATTTGCTTTAACTTTAGATAAACAACACTGTGTGCCTGCCCGTTTTGGTTTTCTGCAAGTTCGTCCTATGGTTGTATCTCATGATGCTGTCGATGTATCAAAAAAGGATTTTGAATGTGGTAAGGTTCTTATTGCATCAGAGAATGTAATCGGGAATGGTATTATTGATAATATTAAGGACATTGTTTATTTAAAGCATGAGAGTTTTAGTGATAGATGCACTCAGATAATCGCTGATGAACTGGATAAGATTAATTATACTCTTGTAGAAGAAAAGAAACCGTATCTGTTGATTGGTTTTGGAAGGTGGGGGACATCAGACCCACAAGCAGGAATTCCTGTGAAGTTTGGGGAAATTTCAGGTGCAAAGGTGATAGTTGAGGCAACTCTTCCTGATATGAATTTTTGTCTAAGTCAGGGGTCTCACTTTTTCCATAACATTACAAGTTTTAAGATACTTTACTTCTCAGTATATCATTGGTCTGAATATGGAATAGATTGGAATTGGCTTACTAAACAACAAGTTATATCTGAAACGAAGTTCGTAAAGCATATTCGACTTCCACTTCCTTTGATGGTTAAAGTTGATGGCAGGAGTGGATGTGGAGTAATATTATATGAATAATAGTAACAAAAATACAGATTATCTAATTTGGTTTCTACAGGAGAGGTCAAAGGAATTAAATTGTTTATATAAGATAGAAGAGATATTGAACAGACCGGATATAAGTTTAGATGATGTATGTATGGGTATAATAAAGGCGATTCCCCCTGGTTGGCAATATCCGGATGTATGTAAAACAAAGGTAATTATTGATGAAAAAACATATCAAGAATCAAGTTTTGAAGAGACGCGTTGGGTGCTGAATGTTGATTTATTAGTTCAAGATAAAATAATTGGTAAAATCAGTGTTTATTATACTGAGGAGATGCCTAAAGCATATGATGGGCCTTTTTTGAAAGAAGAAACAAAACTTCTTAAGACTATTGCTGACCGTTTAAGCCATTTCATTATGTATAGAAGGATGAAGAAGATTTATAGTGAATATCAATCTGCAAGGAGAGATATTTCCGAACATAAAGTAGAGGAATGGCAGGTAGCATTGAATATATTGCGTCAGACAGACAGAAATCTCTTCTTTAGTATTTCGCAGAGAATGCTAAATCATCTTTCCTGGAGTGGTATTAACGAGGCAGAACAATTATTAAAGCAATACAGTTCAAGTAGTGAAGGTGCTGAGGTTGATATGCTTTTGGATGAAAACCAACCCTTTCAAAAAACAAACTTGAAATTTACTGAGAAACTGTCTGATGAAATATTTGAGATAGCAGTTAAGTATCTCACAAATGAACAGATATTATCATATATAAGTAAGTGGATTCAGGAAGATAAATTTAGTTTCTTAACACAAGTTGTTAATCAGAATTCAACTTTTTGGGTGATTTCAGATGCGATTAGACGCTATCGCATGACAGCGCCTGAAGGTGTAAAACCTCCAGAAAACATAGAAAAAGGTATTCAGGTTTCGCTCATTCAACGGCTTCTTTCTGACCAGTTAGATTATATAAGAGTTTCCAAGAAATATATAGCAATGGAAGATTTTTATGATGTGATTGACCACACAATATTCTTCACTGATAGTTTAGGTAAATTTGGAGGTAAGAGTGCTGGTCTATTTTTAGCAAAACAGATAATAAAAAAGTCAGGTAAATTTTCAGAGATACTCAAAGATATAAAGTTTCCAAAGACATGGTATATCCCATCAGATGTCTTATTGGACTTCTTGAAATATAATAACCTTGTTGAGGTAGTTGAGCAGAAATATAAAGATATTAATCAGGTGCGTTTAGAGTATCCACATGTTATACGGACATTCAAGAACTGTCAATTGCCACCGGATATAATGCAGGGTCTATCAATGGCACTTGACGATTTCAAAGACCAACCACTTATTGTTAGGAGTTCAAGTTTACTTGAGGATAGAGCAGGGGCAGCGTTCTCTGGCAAATATAAGAGTTTATTTTTATCAAATCAAGGGAGTAAACAAGAGCGTCTCCTGGCACTGACAGATGCAATTGCTGAGGTATATGCTTCTACCTATGGTCCCGACCCGGTAGAATACCGCTCTGAGCGGGGGCTTCTTGATTTCTCAGAAGAGATGGCAATTATGATTCAGGATGTTGTTGGGAATAAGGTGGGGGATTATTTCTTACCTTCTTTTGCTGGTGTGGCATTCAGTAGAAATGAGTTTAGATGGTCACCAAGAATAAGGCGTGAAGATGGACTTGTTCGTATGGTTCCAGGTCTTGGGACTCGTGCGGTCGATAGAGTAAGTGAGGACTATCCCATCTTAATTGCACCAGGACAATCAAATTTACGTGTTAATGTAACAACTGACGAGGTAGTTCGCTATACCCCGAAGATGATGGATGTTATTAATCTGAAATTAAAGACATTTGAGACAATGCCTATAAATGCTCTCTTGAAAAAATTTGGTAAAGAGATACCCGGTATAGAGAAGATGGTTTCTATCTATGATGGCTATCAGATTCGTGAGCCATTAGGAAAGAACATTGATTTTGATAAGGATGACTTGATTATTACATTTGATGGACTTGTATCTAATACTGATTTTGTAGAGAAGGTAAAGTGCTTACTTAAATTATTAGAAGATGAGTTGGGAACCCCTGTTGACCTTGAATTTGCCTCTGATGGCAAGGACTTTTATCTATTGCAGTGCAGGTCTCAGAGTTATTCTGAGGGGTCAGCGCCATCGCCAATTCCCCAGGATATATCAAAAGATAGAATAATATTCACTGCCAATAAGTATATCTCAAATGGGCGAGTCCCAGATATTACACATATTGTCTATGTTGACCCAAATAGTTATGATGAAATAACAGACCATTCTACACTTGTTGCTGTTGGTAGAGCAGTAGGAAAACTCAATCAAATTCTACCAAAACGGAAGTTTATATTGATGGGTCCAGGTCGCTGGGGTAGTAGGGGCGATATTAAATTGGGAGTCAGGGTAATATATTCTGATATAAATAATACTGCTATTTTAATGGAAATTGCCCGAAAAAAAGGTGGTTACTTACCTGACCTTTCTTTTGGAACACATTTCTTCCAAGACCTTGTAGAAGCTGGTATTCGCTATATACCCTTATATCCAGATGATGGGGATGTAATATTTAACGAGCGTTTTCTGAAGAGTTCTGAAAACATATTACAAAGTATTCTTCCTGAGTTTGCGTTTCTATCAAATACGATAAAATTAGTAGATATTCCCAGGTCGACAGATGGAAAGATTCTACGTATTCTTATGAATGCTGACCTTGATAGGGCAGTGGGATTTCTGGTTGAACCGTCAGTGGTGGTGCAAGCATCAAGTTCTATCAAAAGTTATACTGAACAGCAGGAGGATAATTACTGGGCTTGGCGACTTCAGATGGCTGAATATATTGCATCACAACTTGACCCTGAGAAATTTGGAGTTAAAGGAATGTATATAATTGGAAGCACGAAGAATGCCACTGCTGGTCCTGCGAGTGATATTGATATTCTGGTTCATTTTCAGGGAACAAAAAAACAAAGAGAAGAGCTTTTATTATGGTTTGAGGGCTGGAGTTTAGCACTTGACCAAATGAACTATCAAAGAACGGGTTATAGGACAGGTGGACTTTTAGATATACATATTATCACCGATGAAGATATTGAAAAAAAGACGAGTTATGCTGTAAAGATAAATGCGGTAACTGATGCAGCAAGACCCCTATCTATTAAGAAGAAGTAGTTCTATAATAGTTCATAAGTTGCAGAGTCCATGTTCTCAAGTTCAAATCTAATTAAGCACAGTTCGGGACCATTATGCGCTGAATTGAACATATATGTCCTTCCTATACTATCTTTCCAGGAGCCAGTAATTTTTGCTGATTCGTGGACATGACCATGAAGGGTCAATAATGGTTGTCTATTCTCAATGAACCTTCTTATGGCAATACTGCCCACATGCAGGGCGAGCGGAGCGTGGTCAATCATCATCCCATCAAGACCCGCTCTGTCAAGTTTAGTGTCATATGGTGGTGAGTGGAAGAGAAAGACAGCATTCTCCATATCATCATTATCTGCGAGTTTATAAAGGTCATCTTTGATTGTCGTCCATCTCTTTTCATAATCTGTTACAGGTATCGTCCTTAAACCTTCTTCAGGAGAGACGCACCCGGGGTCGATATATATTGAGATGTCATATCTCTCCCAATCCTTCAACCGGAATGGTGTAGGGGGGACATAGGAGTAGCCATATATATTCCATTTATTGAACTGAACTTTCTTGAAGTGAACATAATCCCATATTCCACTTGCTCCAACATCCATTACTGTCGTCTCTTCAAGGCGACTATCGTCATTTCCCATTATCAGAAATATCCTCGGGTATGCTTTCCCCATGTCCCTTTTTAAGAGTAATAGTTCTTTTGCGAGGTATCTATTTATAAAATCGTGCTGGGGAAGGTTAAGCACACCATATTTGACCGCTCCGAAGGGCAGAAAGTCGCCGCCCCAGAATACTACTTCTGGCTTCTCTGTCTTTATGACGTGGAAGAGCTTCTCAAATCGCTCTATATTTCCATGAAGGTCTGTTACAAATATACATGCTGTCATAAATAAAATCTAATATTTCAGGTTAATTAGCAATCGTATGTCCCTCACAATTCTACAGTATAAAACAAAATTTAAGTATTTTAGCAATTTCAACTTTTCTGTATAAACTTATATTTATGTTTAATCAAACTTTATTTTAGATGTTTAATACATTGATGATAACTCGCTGATAAATAATATTAAATGCATTTATTCTATAAACACTATCCTTCCGAAGTAGTTAATGTCATATGAGATGGGGAACTGCCAGTCAGCCGATGAACCCAGAGAGACATCCTTCCTGCGAAAGTTGATTCGCCACTCGTCACCCGGCTTTGGTGGTTTCGCATTCAGTGAACTGAAAGGTATGGCTATTTCACAGGACCACCAATGTTCATTCTTTAATGATGCTACTTTGCAATCAACATTCCAATTAATATCAGAATCTATCTCATCCCGGTCATTTATAAATATCCTCTGGTCAAATACCACGCCATTGGGATTGAAGTATATCTGGTAGGCATCACCTGATGTGCCATCTGGTGCTATAAAGAAGCCAACACAATCATCTTTATAGACAGCACCGTCCCTTTCAGTTGCATCTGATTTTAAGGTTGTCATATCTTTTTGAGAACATAATGCGAAGATATAAAGATTTTCATCATCATAGCAGAAGTAGAATTTTGTGTCTTCTATCTGGTTTTTGCCACCATCGGGAGAACAGAAATATTCAATAGGACTAACGCCTATCCATTCCTGCTGACCAATCTGACCATCTATTGTTTGCTTGTCTATAGTTCGTCCAATGTCAAAGGTTCTTGATGCACGAAGCAGGTTTGCATAATCATACATTTTATTTTCTCTATAAGGATATTTTAAAAGAACTGTGGGTAATGGATACAACTCCTTCTTATACTTTACCTTGAAGTCAAATGACTTTGTCTCGTTTTTAGGAATCTCAAGTGTGGTAAAATCTGGCTTTGCCTTCCAATCTGTGGCTTTTGTACCAATCTTTATATCTAGTTTAAGTGGTTCTGAGTATATATTCTTTATTGATATTGATGTATCCATATTCTTATTAGGTTTCTTCTCATCTATAAGAAGTTCTGGAAGGACTATATATTCCGTCTCTATCTTTTCAAAGAATTTTATATCCGAAACGGGGATATAATCATTTGGTAAGCGTTCTTCACTCTTGAGCGGAACGATTGTTGTCTTAAAATTATCACCCATTACATCAACAATGCAGTATTGATAGAAGTTCCCCATGTCCATTGACTCATTTGTCATTGCACCACCTGATGAACCAACAATTGTATATACTATGCCATCATATTTTCCAGAACAGTATGTATGAAAATGTCCATTGAAGACAGCGTCAACACCAGTATCTTTGAATAATTGCTGGAGTTTGTCTTCTTTGCCCTCGGGGACTGTGTTGAACCAGAGTGGTTTGTGGAAGAAAACAAATGTAAGGCGGGCATCTTTATGAGCAGAAAGGTCATCATTAAGCCAGTCATAGTAGGTCTGGGGCATGGAATTGTAATTTTCATACCTTGAGGTATCAAGGACTACAAAATGCACACCTTCATAATCAAAACTGTAATTTGGCTTTCTGCTCGTTCTCTCATTCCATATCATCTCTGACTGGTCGTCATAGATATCGTGATTTCCAGGTGTCAGATATACTTCTACAGGAATCTTCTTTAATATATTGAAATACTCGTCCCACTCACCCTCAATTTCTGATTTATTATTTGAGTATCCCTGTATCTGGTCTCCAACTGCAATGTAAAATTTTGGTCCTTCAGTGAGCGACTTGTCAATAGAAAGTGATTTGTCAATCACAGATTCGTAGACTCCTTTGACAGCAGTTCCAGTTCTATCACCGAGTATCACAAAATTGAAGTCCTCATAGGAAAAGACAGTTGATAAAAGCAGTAATATTAATAAGAATATAAATCTCCTCATAGATATTTTCCTCCTTAAAATCAATGACTATTATAAGTTAGAAAATAATAAAGTATTATGAATTTTTTGGCAGTAAAGGTATGTTTTTTTATCTTTAATTTGACTATTCAATTTATAAGTCATTTTATGGTAATCTTATGAGTATGCGATGTCCATATTGTTTTGAGGATGCTGACAGAGTAATTGACACAAGACCAATTGAGGGTGGAAATATAGTCAGGAGGAGAAGAGAGTGTGTGAAATGCGGTAAGCGATTTACCACTTATGAGAGGGTGGAGCGCCTCGAGATTCTGCTTGTTAGAAAAAGGGATGAAAGTATAGAACCGTTTGACAGAGAGAAGATTATGAGGGGAATAATGAAGGCATGCGAGAAGAGACCAATAGAGCCAGAGAAGATGGAAGCAATTGTCAGCAATATAGAACAGGAATTATATAATAGGGGCGAGAGGGAGGTATCATCTGTTGAGATAGGTAAGAGGGTGATGAATGCGCTTAAAGGGCTTGATGAGGTTGCCTATGTAAGATTTGCGTCTGTCTATCGCCAGTTCACAGATGTGGAACAGTTTCTTGGTGAGATAAAAGAGATAGTAAATAAGAAGAGTAATAAGAAATAATCTGTATAAAATCCCAACTCTCATTATTTAGAAAAAGTATTAGTGAAAAAAAGAATTTGATTTTTGATTTTTTGTGTTAATATTTATTTATTAAACATTAAAAAAGAAGGAGAGTGGAAAGGTGAAGAAGATAATACCTTTAACATTAGTTATGCTTCTGCTCATTGGTTTTGCCAGTTTGGCTATTGCTGATGCAACTGTAAAATGTGATAGCTGTGGTAAGAAGTTTAATGTTCCTGAGGATTTGTTTAACTTTAAGTGCCCTTACTGCGGATATGAGTATGATTCCTGGTATTGTTCTGTCTGCGGTAAGATAAATTTTGTTCCTCTTGCGTGGAAAGATTGGGATTGTTGGAATTGTGGAACTGAACACAAATTGTGGTATTGTGGAAGTTGTGGTGCAGAGAACTTCGTACCATCATCATGGTCTGAGTTTGACTGCTGGAAGTGTGGCACATATAACACAACTAAATAGTTATCAGAGTTTGGTATCTTAAAGTGTATGATTCTATATATGAAGATTATTGAAATTGAGATTTTCAGGTATTTTTAGACGTTTCTTCTATTTAGAACATACTTGTTGAGGGGTAATAATACCCCTCATATTTTTTATTTCAGCGTTTTTATTGTAATGGGTTTATATTTTAATATCTTTGATATATTATTTACTTCCTCTTTTGATGAATCTTTTATTAATATTGAAATGCTGCATTCTATCGTTGATTCCGCTGGAGTGGGGATAATTTCACAATTTATACCTAATTCCTTTAATTGTTTCTCAACCTTCATTGTCATGTGAGTTCCACCAAAAGAGAGAATGTAGTTCATGATTTTATTTTCATTGATTCTTTGGCATGCAACATTGTTTGTATTTTTTACCACTTCCACAGGGACATGGGTCATTTCTACCGACTTTCTTTCCATCATCTCCTTTTTGTGCTGGCTTTGATACTCTCCTCATTTCTGATTGCTCACCACTTCTTTGCTGTCCACCTCCAGTTACAAGTTCTGCGGCAGTCATTGCTGGTTGGTGAGTAAGTATGAATCTGCTTGGCATCTCACTTGTAGTATCATAGGCAATCTGTACCCTGAATATCTTACCTGCTATATCATTTGATATTCTCTCCATAAGGTCAGAGAACATCTCAAATGCCTCTTTCTTATACTCAACAAGCGGGTCAAGACCTCCATATCCCCTCAAACTGATGCCTTCTCTGAGATAGTCAACCTCATAAAGGTGTTCTTTCCACATTGTATCTATTGTTGTAAGTGCAACTACCCTTTCTATTGCCCTCATATTCTCAGCACCTATCTCTTCTTCTCTTCTATTATAAGCATCCTCAATTCTTGACATTAATAAATCTTCTAATTCTTCTGGTTTTTCAGGCACTTCCTCAAGTGAGACGTCAATTGGAAATCTTGCCTGAATCCAGCCATTTATTGCATCCCAGTTCCAGTCCTCAGAATATGTCTTGGGGGGACAGTTCTCCACAACGACAGCCCTTAATGAGTCCTCAATCATTGTGAGCACCCTTTCTTTTATATCTTCACCTCGGACTATCTCCCCCCTCATTTCATATATTACTTCCCTCTGCTTATTCATCACATCGTCATAGTCCAGGACGCGCTTTCTTATTGAGAAGTGTAGTTCTTCGACCTTCTTCTGTGCATATTCTATAACTCTTGTGATTAGAGGGTGAGTGATTGGTTCACCCTCACCTGCCTTAAGATTATTCATCATTGATGCAATTCTATCTGAACCAAAGAGACGCATCAGGTCGTCTTCAAGGGATAGGTAGAATCTTGATGAGCCGGGGTCACCCTGCCTTCCTGACCTGCCTCGCAGTTGTCTGTCAATTCGCCTTGCCTCATGTCTTTCTGTGCCAATTATTACAACACCACAGGGTAAATCCTCTCTACATTTCTTCTCCAACTCTGGATGGTCGGGCTTCTGACCTGGCTCTGGTATTATCGCACAGGCATTGCACTTAACAACACCAGTTCCGAGTTTTATATCGGTTCCTCTACCAGCCATATTTGTCGCAATTGTAACTGCACCCGGCTGACCTGCTAGTGTTATTATCTCGGCCTCTTTCTGATGTTGCCTTGCATTTAACACATTGTGCTTGATTCCATGTCTTGACAGCATTCTTGATAGTGTTTCAGATACATCAACTGATATTGTTCCTACGAGGACCGGTCTTCCCATCTCATGCTGGCGAAGTATCTCATCTATTATTGCATTGTATTTCTCTCTCTTTGTCTTATATACTTCATCATCATAGTCAATTCGCCGGACTGGTTCATTGGTTGGAATGACCACGACGTCCATCTTGTATATCTCGTAAAACTCGGGGGCTTCAGTGACAGCGGTGCCTGTCATTCCCGCGAGTTTCTCATATAACCTGAAGTAGTTTTGAAGTGTTATAGTTGCTATGGTCTGGGTCTCTTCCCTTATTGCGACGCCTTCCTTTGCTTCTATTGCCTGATGGAGCCCATCGGTATATCTCCTTGATGGCATTAACCTGCCTGTGAACTCATCTACAATCACAACTCTGCCATCCTGTATGACATAGTCAACATCCTTCTCAAATAGTGAGAATGATTTTAATAACTGATGAATATTATGGAGTCGCTCATTTTTTATCTCAAAATCTTTTGCTATCTCCTGCCTTGCAAGTTCTTTTTCTTTAGGTTTCATTGTCTCATCGCCTGCAATTTCAGATAGACGCTCAGTAAGGTCAGGGACAATAAATAATTCAGGGTCATCGGGTGAAAGAACCTTTCTGCCCTTCTCTGATAATTCAACAGTGTTTCCCCTCTCATCTATTGAGAAATAGAGGTCTTCTACAAGTTCAGTCATCTTTTTATCTCTCATTAAGTTGGTCTCTACATCCTCAATAAGTTTCTTTACCCAGCCCTCTTCCATCATTTTGAGAAAGCGTCTGTTCTTTGGTAGTGCCATTTTTGCTTTCAATAGAAGGTGACCGGCATCATAATCTCTTTTACTATCTTCATTTTCAAGAATGCGTTGTGCCTCATCAAGCATCTTTCCAACCTGCTCATACTGTGCTTTGAATAACCGCTTAACTAAAGGTAAGAATTCATTATAATAATGTGTGTCCCTCTCTGCTGGACCTGAAATTATTAGTGGTGTCCTCGCCTCATCTATAAGAACAGAGTCAACCTCATCAATTATTGCATAGTAATGTCCTCTTTGAACACACTGACTCGGGTGAACCGCAATTCCGTTGTCCCTCAGATAGTCAAAGCCGAACTCACTATTCGTTCCATAGGTTATATCACAGTTATACTGTTCCCTTCTTTCATCAGGCATCATCTCTGATTGAATACAACCAACAGAAAGCCCGAGGTATTTATATATGCCACCCATCCACTCTGCATCTCTTCTTGCAAGATAATCATTAACAGTAATTAAATGCACACCCTTACCAGTAAGAGCATTTAAATAAATAGGCATTGTCGCAACAAGGGTCTTTCCTTCACCTGTTGCCATCTCTGCAATCTTTCCTTCATGAAGCGCGATGGCGCCGATTAACTGGACATCAAATGGAACCATATTCCATTCTACTTCAAAGCCAGTTACCTCCCATTTTCTTCCCAGGTTTCTTCTGCATGCTTCTTTGACGACCGCAAATGCTTCAGGCATTATATCATCAAGGGTTTCACCAGCGTTGATACGCTCTCTGAACTCATCTGTCTTTCTGACAAGTTCTTCTTCACTCAGGTCTTTTAGTGTCTCATATATCTCATTGATATGAACGACCATCGGCGAATATCGTTTGATATCACGCTCATATTTTGAACCAAACATCTTTACGAGTATATTTCCAAGAGCCATAATGCATCTCTCCTTGATATTTTATTAATATTACCACTTTATATCTACGTTTTCAACGGTTCAGAATTTATAGGACGGATTGAGGATAAATCTATTTAAGAGAGTGGTATAATATATAATATAGTTTTATAAATATTGGTTATTTTTAATAATATCTTAATATCACACCCATATTACCGACTGCCCAGGCATCATATTCAGAGCAGGATATAACATCATTAAGGACTATGACCTTTGGTGCTATAAGAAGCTGTGTTGAATTACCGTCAATCAATATTATATAACCATTTGAAGTAACAGCCCAACCGGTGCTTGGATAGTGGAATGAAAGTGCTGTGATGTCATCTGTTGTATTAGATGTTATCTGGTTCCAGTCAGTTCCATTCCAGACAAGCAGAGTGCCATCTCTTCCACAAGCATAGGCACTATTTGCGCCTGTTATGTCAACATCAGAAAGGTCTATTGATTTTGAGATGTTTGTATCTATCTGGCTCCATTTTTCACCATCATATTTCAGGATTGTTGCATGTTCACCGATAGCGAAAGCAAGGTTTTCATTTATGCCATAAACACTATTCAGATTTTCATTGGTGACACTTTCCATCTTTGCCCAGTTTGTGCCATCATATTTTAGGATGACACCACCATCACCAACTGCAAAAGCGAGTTTACCAGAAATATAAGCAACGGATTTCAGATTTGCCTGTGTGGGTGAATTAACCTGTGTCCACGAATTTCCATCATATTTGATAATGACGCCATTATATCCGACAGAAAATCCATCGTTTGAACTGATGAATGATAGACCTATGAGAGTTGAATTCGTTGGAGATGTTATATCAGTATAATTGACATTACCATTGTCGTCAATGCTGAGATTATATATACAGCCCCACTCGCCTACAGCCCAGATGCATTCCATACTCTCTCCCCAGACAGCGTATAGGTCCCTCCATATATCAGTATTTGCAATACGCCATTTGTGAACAGGAAAGTCCTCGGCACAGTAGATTAGAAATAATAAAATAAAAATCAGGGATATTAATCTTCTCATATAATAAGCATTTTAATAGAATAGGAGGGTAAATTCAAGAGTGATTGTCTTATAAATACATATTTTATATTAATAAGATTTCTTGAGAATATTACAAAGAGGGTTAGCATTTCTACTAACCCTCAGTTATTGACCGAAGTAATTTTTATCTATCTTATGATGTCATCAACACTTACTTAACCTTCGTTATTCTCTTAAACGCTGTGAAATCACCTGCCTTAAAATTCAGATGAAAGATATTGTTTTGACTAATTTTTGATTGAATATAATCTAAAAAATGCTATTATAATTACTATGAAAGTATCTTATTCAATAATATTATTATCTTTAATCCCATGTTTGTATTCAGTTGCAATATCTTATGACTATAAAAATAGCGAGAGTCAATATTCAAGCAAATCAGATTCCCTTGTTGTTCAAAAACAGGATTACGAAAGTCAAAATACGAACGATTTATCTCCCTTAAATACTTTTCTATACCCCAGTGAGAATGTGAAATTAAAACCACCCTTCATTAAGAAAATAAATGTGTTCTGGGAGGCGGTCTGGGTCGGTCATATAGATAAACCGCGTCATAAAATGTATAATAGTATTGTTTTTACACCTATCGCAGCACAAATTATTCTTGAAGGTCCAAACTTTGCCTTTCATATTAAAGTTATGCCATACATTGCATATTCATCAGACCAGGAACAAAGTTTTGTTGGTGAGGAGATGTATTTTACAGGTGAAGGTAAATATATTTTGGCAATTAACCCTAATATTGACTTTTATTTCAGATTTCTTAATCTCAGGGAAGACCAGGTCTTATGGGTCGGTGGAGGGCTTCACTCAATATATCCAGTTTTTGAAACTCTACTGAATATTCCAGTTAGAAAATATAGATTGCAGACAGGCGGGGGACTTATATTCTGCTATGGAGGGAACTATGGAGATAGTGAAAATTTATATATGTTTTCATTTAATCTTGAAACATCGCCTTTATATAATTCACGTTATCTGTGGGGGATAAATGGTGGAATAATGATTCCATTTAACCTTGGAGTAAAAAATTCCTGGAATAAGCATAATGTTGATATATGGATTGGAGGGACTTATGGCATATTTTAGTCGTTATCCATTTATTATATACTTAATTGTTATCGTATTAATAACATCCCCATCATTATATATATTTGGTGAAGAGAAAGATGTAAATGGCAAGATTGATTTAAATAAAAATGAAGATAATAGTGAGGTGAATTACTATATAACAATTGAATCTGCAAACATTGAAAAGGTTTCAATTGTTTCTGATGGTGTTTTCCTTGGATATACCCCATATACACTATTAATGCAATATGATGCGAAAGTGAATTTGATGTGTGTGAGTAGAAATGGCAGGGTTTTATTAAATACTACATTAGAGGGTGGCAAATCACCACAGAGAATCTTGATTCTACCGCCAAATAGGGACACTTACTGGAAGGATATAGCAAAAGTGGTATTTGGTTTTGGTATTGGAGCAGGAATAGGTTTTGCTATTGCCCTTTTATTTGTTGACGGAATTGATTGATATATGAGAGAGATATTTATAATACTTATATTGCTGTTGTTAAATCTGAATATAGTTTTAGCAGATAATATAAATCTGGATGTTTATCTGACTGGTGATTCAAAGGGTGATGTAAGATTGGACCTTGACGATATGAATGTCGGGAACCTGCCCATTCTTATAAAGGACATTCCAGTTGGTGAGCATCGCTTTACTATGAGGTGGACAGATGATAAAGGCAGAGTTCACTCTCGTTCTGAATTGATAAACATTAAGCAGATGGATAGGGCATTATACCTGTCAATATCAAAGGAAAGGAAGTCGGGATATAAACCATTGATATTTGGTATGATAGGAGGTGCAGTGGTTATTGGTATTATAACTTCTGTATTGATAAGACCTTATTAGAATTAATCTGAATTGAAATTTATTGTATTGGATTTTGTTTATTATGCGATATTTTAAATGTCTATCAGGAGTGTCTATATCAGTAGTTGTCATTCTGATACTATTACCAATACTGCAGGCGATGGGTGAGGAGAAATCAAATACTGATGATGGAAATACTGAGAGTGTGAAAAATGAGAGCGCGACTGGTTACACAATATCAATAAAGACAACAAAGAATAAAATCAGTTTATATACTGATGGTAAACTCATTGGAAAGACACCGTTTACCTTGAATCTGAAGAAGGGTGATGTTATAGAACTCTATGGTTTTGATGAAGATGGTGCGATTGTTTTTATAGATACAGTTGAGGGGGGAAAGACACCATCAAATATACTCATTCAATATCCAAAGAGATATGATTCTGCAGTTAATAATGCAAGTTCATTCACTGGTGCTGTCGTAGGTGTGAATGCAGGTGTATTAATGATGTATATCATTTTTATTCTTACTTTTGGAGGGTGATTAATTAAGGAGGTTTATGTGAGAACATTATTAGTATATATATTTTTAATATTTAATGTCTCATATATATTTTCAGAAGACATTAATCTAGAAATAAAATCATCTATTAAAAAAGAAGGAGATGTAGTTTTAATTATTGATGGTGTTGAAACTGGTAAATTGCCAATAACTATTGACAACCTATCACCCGGTTATCATGATTTCACACTTAGATGGATAGATTCCAATGGGAATGTTGTCACAAGAAATGACAAAATTCTAATATCATCATCTGATAGAAGATTATATCTATCTACAACAAAGACAAATTTCAAGCCAGTTAATACATTTATGTTAGGATTATTGGGTGGAATGTCGGGATTTTTTGTTGCTATATTTCTAACAATTAGTTTATTTGGATCTTAATGATATGGAGTATTTTAAGAATTTATCAGGAGTGTCTATTTTAGTAGTTTTTATTTTGATATTCTTGCCATTATTACAGGTTATGGCAGAGGAGAAATTAAAAACTGATACCAATGAAGGCAATACTGAGAGTATGAAAAACGAGGGTGCGAATGACTACACGATTACAATAAGGAGCACGGATAAAGGGATGAGCATATTCACAGATAGTAAACTTATTGGAAAGACGCCTTTGACGCTCACTTTAAAGGAGGGTGAATCATTACAGATTTATGGGAAGAACAACAAGGGTGATATAGTATTCAAGACAACACTTGAGGGTGGTAAGATGCCTCAGGGTCTTCTTATACATTATAATGAAAGACCCGGTTTAAGTAAAAGAGCTGTTTTTGTTATATTAGGAGTAGCAATAGGAGCGACAGCATCTATAATTTATATAGTTATTGCATTATTTAGAACACATATTGGAGAATGATGTATATGATTATAAAATTAATAATTTTTATATCATTATTAGTAACTAATATACAACTTTTATTTGCAGAATATATTGACCTTGAGGTTTATTTATCAACAGAATATAAAGGAAGTATATATCTGAGTGTTGATGGAAAGGATAAAGGAACCATACCCACTTTAATATCTAATTTACCGGTAGGTTATCATTACTTTAAAATAAGATGGCTTGATGATAAGGGTAACTATTGTGATATAAAGGAAAAGATTATGATAACATCAAAAGATGTTCGTCTTTATCTTTCTAAAATGAAAAAGTATACATTATGGGGACCATTTTCTTATGGTTTAGTAAGTGTTGGAGTATTTTGGGCTATAGTATCTATTTTTACATCTTTTTAATTAAAATAAAAGTTATTCAAATTGTACATTATTTGATAAATTTTATTTAATATAATCTTATTGTTATAATATATTGTATTTGATGTTAACTTATGATGCATTTTAGATACATAAAAGTAATTTCAATATCAATAATCGTTATTCTGATACTATCGCCATTAATGCAGGCAATAGGGGAAGAGAAATCATCCACTGATGAAGGCAATACTGAGAGTATGAAAAACGGGGGTGTGACTGACTACACAATTACAATAAGAAGCACAGATAAGGGGATGAGCATATTCACTGACAGTAAGCTCATTGGAAAGACGCCATTGATGCTTACTTTAAAAGAGGGTGAATCCCTGCAGATTTATGGGACCAATAAGAAAGGCGATGTTGTTTTCAAAACGACACTTGAAGGCGGAAAGACACCATCAGGTCTTCTTATACAAAATAATAAGACATCTGCTTGGGGAACAAAATCATTCTATATGATTACAGGCTTTGGTCTTGGAGTTTTTTCACAATTTATATTATGTGGGGTAATTTGGTCAATAATAATTTCTGCTAGTGGTGGTTGGGGGGATTAGAAGTTAAATTATGAAAAGATTGATAATCATAATTTTATTATTTCTAATTAACATCAATTTTCTTTGGGCAGAGAATATAGACATTGAAGTTTACATGGCAGATGATAATAAAGGAGATGTAAACTTAATTGTTGATAGAAAGGAATTGGGAACAATTCCCCTTGTAATAAAGAACATAGGGACCGGAAACCATTATTTCACAATAAAGTGGGTTGATGAGAGTGGAAAAACTTGCACGAAATTTGAAAATATTAAGATAACATCAAAAGATAAATGCCTTTACCTATCTACAATAAAAGTAAAAAGTAAAGAATGGGTGCCATTTTTTTGTGGTTTTTGTGGTGGTGCACTAGTATTTTGGCTTATATTTTCTCATTAAAATTGGATTTTTTTATATTTTCTAAAAGGTTTATTTAATATGTTTTTTATAATATAAGTGATTGAATATGGAATACTTCAGGCGCCTAATAGAGGTTTCTGTATTATTGATAGTTATTTTAATAATATCACCATTATTACAGGTAATGGGGGAGGAGAAGTCATATACTGATGCCACTGAAAGCAATACTGAGAGCGTGAAAAACGGGGGCACGACTGACTACACAATATCAATAAGAACGACAGGCGATAATATGACATTATATACAGACAGTAAACTCATAGGGAAGACGCCTTTGACGCTTACTTTAAAAGAGGGTGAATCGCTGCAGATTTATGGAACCAATAAGAAAGGAGACATTGTTTTCAAGACAACACTTGAGGGTGGTAAGATGCCTCAGGGTCTTCTTATTCAATATTCTGAACCAGGTTTAGGCAAAAAAACTGGTATAGTAATGAGGGGGTTATCTATAGGAGTTATATCATCTCTATTACTGTTTGTTTGTTATGTTTTACCACATGGTTTTAATTAGAAGCGTCAAATATGAGAAGATTCATTATATTTATATTATTACTTTTAATTAACTTACAATTCTTGTTTTCAGAAAATATAGACCTTGAAGTATATTTAACTACTGAACATAAAGGAGATGTCCATCTAAACCTTGATGGGAAGGATTTAGGAACAATTCCTATTATTATAAAAAACCTGCCAACGGGTTATCATTACTTCACAATAAGATGGATTAATGAGAATGGAAAAACTTGCACTAAGATAGAAAAGATTAAGATAACTTCAAAGGATAATCGCCTTTACCTATCTACTACAAAAGAATATAACTATTTGAAGCCATTTCTTTATGGTCTATTAGGTGGTATAGGTGGGTTCTGGGTTGTTTTTGTAATATCTCAATAATAATATTATCTCTTATTCAATAGTTTAATAAGAATAAAAATAATTGTTAATTCTTATATCCTTGACCAATATTATCTGATATGCTATTTTTCTAAACTGCTTTCTTTTTTTCATTCTTTACGGAGGTTAGTTTAATATGCCTATGAAACAGACGAAGAAAGAACTGGACAGAGTTGCACTTGAAGTAAGAAAAGACATCTGGACGATGCTCTTCAAGGCGGGCTCGGGTCATGCGGGTGGCTCACTCGGCTGCACTGACATATTTGTCGCTCTATACTGGAATATATTGAAGCACGACCCGAAAAACCCGAACTGGCCCGAAAGGGACTACTTTATCCTTTCTAAAGGTCACTGCTGTCCCACTCTCTACGCTGTTCTTGCAAGAATGGGGTATTTCTCAAGGGATGAACTGTGGACGCTTAGGCAGTTCGGCTCAATACTTCAGGGGCATCCTCACCGACTGAAAACCCCCGGGGTTGAAGCATCAACAGGTTCACTGGGGCAGGGTTTTGCCATTGCGAATGGTATAGCGCTTGGTCTTAAAAAAGATGGCAAGCCCAACAGGGTCTTTGCATTACTGGGTGATGGAGAGGTTCAGGAGGGTTCAGTATGGGAAACGGGTATGTGCGCTGCACATTACAAACTTGACAATCTATGCGCTGTGATTGACAGGAATATGCTCCAGATTGATGGACCAACAGAGGAGGTAATGGGACTTGAGAATTTAGAAAGCAAATGGGAAGCATTCAACTGGAATGTCATCGTTGTTGATGGTCACAACATTGAGGAACTGACAGGTGCTTATGATAAAGCAATTACGACAAAGGGAAAACCGACAATGATATTGGCGAAGACAACGAAGGGTAAGGGTGTCTCATTCGTTGAAAATCAGGTTGACTGGCATGGTAAAGTTCCCAACAAGGATGAGTATGAGAGGGGTATGAAGGAACTGGAAGAGTATGAAAGGAGGCTTGCATAATGGGAATCGTAAAAGAGATGCACTTGGTTGAGGACTTACAGAATATAAAGCAGGTGCCATCAAGGGATGGTTACGGTGAAGCCCTCCTTATTCTTGGTGAGAAAAACCCGAGGGTTCTGGTTTTAGATGCTGACCTCGCTAAGTCAACGAGGACTATATGGTTCAGAGACAAGTTTCCAGAGAAGTTCATTGATATGGGCATTGCAGAGCAGGATATGCTCGCATCAGCAGCCGGTCTCGCCGCTGTCGGTTTCATACCATTCTGTTCAACTTATGGTGTATTTGTTGCTGGAAGGGCATGGGACCAGGTGAGGACAAGTGTATGCTATGGCAACTTCAATGTCAAGATAGGCGGGATGCATGGTGGTATATCAGTAGGTCCGGATGGTGCTACTCACCAGTCGCTTGAGGAACTGCCACTTATGCGCGTCCTTCCTGGAATGACAATATTTGCTCCGACTGATGCGATTGAGGGCAGAAAGGCAGCGCTCTTCGCAGCAGAACATGTTGGTCCGACATACCTGAGATATGGCAGGGAGCCGGTTCCTGTCATTACGACTGAGGAGACGCCATTCAATCCATGGAAGGCAGAGATATACAGGACAGGTGATGATGTTGCAATAATCGCAGCAGGGACACTTGTATATGAAGGTCTTCTTGCAGCGGAGGAACTGTTAAAAGAAGGTATTGAAGCGATGGTTATAAACTGTCATACAATAAAACCGATTGATGTAGAGACCATTGTTGATTCTGCAAAGAAGTGTGGTGCCATTGTCACAGCAGAGGAGCATAGCATTATTGGTGGGCTTGGTGGAGCAGTTGCTGAGGTTATATGCCAGCATTATCCTGTGCCAATGAGAATAATAGGAATTGAAGATAGATTTGGTGAAAGCGGTCCACCGGAGGTGCTTATGAAGGCGTTTGGGATGAGCGCTGAAAATATAATCAGTAAGGTTAGAGAAGTTTTGAAGATGAAAAAATAGTCAATTTGCAATAGCAATTAATCAAATTTGTTTTATAATATTTATTGATGGGAGGTGAGAATATGTTTCCTGAGCCAGTATCTATTATTATATCTCCGCACTCATCTTCAAAGCCATACGTATTGAAGTTAGGTAGGGTAACACTTTCAGTCCTATTTACTGTCTTTCTCATATTAATATTATTCTCATCAGCATATCTGGGTTGCCATCTCTATAAATTTTTACGACTTGAACAACTGATTGGTCCCGCACAATGCCTTATTATAAGTTTAGAGAAGGAGAATAAGGATTTGAAGGTATCTATGAATAAAGCAAGGGAATCAGAGAAAGATGCGATAGTGAAGATGGTAGATGAGAGAGAACAGTTTGCTGAAAAAATGTCAAATTATGATACCAAGTTAAAGCAACTTGAGAACTTCTATAATGACCTTCGTATAATGGCGGGTTTTAAATTAGATGAGAAAGATGCAAAGGACTTAAGCAAAGTGAAGTTCAAAGACGATGGTGCAATGCTTGAAAAGAAAGATGAGAATGGAGTTGGTGGTGCACCCGAAAAGGGTGTTGATTACCTTCAGGTATTACTTGCCAATGAGACAACTGATAACATCTACTTCAGGAATACACGTGAATGGGAGATGAAACTGATGGATAAGACAAAATCCGCATTTGATAATATGCAACTTCTCAAGCGACTTCTTGAAGAGAGGGCATCAACGCTTGCTGATACACCATCATTTATTCCTGTTATCGGTATAATAACATCATCGTTTGGTGTAGGTAGAAGTGTGGGTGGGACGCATACAGGTCTTGATATAGGAGCACCGATAGGGACATTGATTAGAGCACCAGCGGATGGTGTTGTAATTTTAGCAGGTCCTGAAGAGTATTATGGAAATCTCATTATATTGGACCATGGGAATGGCTTTACTACAAGATTTGCGCATTTGAGTGAGATAAAGGTGTCTTTAGGGGACAGGTTATCTGAGGGAGATGTGATTGGTTGTGTCGGTCAGACAGGTTGGGCAACGGGTCCACACCTTCATTATGAAGTTAGATACAATGGTGTGCCTCTTGACCCGATAAACTATATGAAGATAAGCGGAAAGGATAAGAATAAGAAAGAGGAGGTCAAGGAAGATACTGAAAATATAACTAATGAGACAAAACAGGAACAGGAAGTAGGTAATGATGTCAACGTTGATAATAAATCCAACTCTAATGGTGAGCAGATTAATGAGAGTCCAAAATAGGTTGAATTAATTGGTTTTTAATTTAATATACTTAATAATTAAATGAAGAATAACAAGTCAGATATTATCAGTTTGTTCATAAGAGATAGGTATCTGGACCTATCGTCAAAGAAACATATAAATTTTAATTTGCTGGATTATCATTATCTTATAAAACCAATAAATCGAAGAGTGTTCGTGTTTAAATGTGGTGAAAGGGATATTGAGAATATTGTTGCCTCCAACTCAAAAAGAGTGAGGATTGAAATTAGACCAAAGGTTTTTGAAATGCCTTTATTAGTCCGGTTGATTAATAGCATTCTAATATCTGAGAAAACTAAACTCAGCGGGTATATTATTATTCCTATTGGAATTGCAATCTATGCCCGGGTTGGAGATAGCAGGTATATATTGGACCAGATTAAACCGGAACTTAAGAGAGTATATCATGGTCAGTTAACAGGTGAAGGTTCTCTATCATATTTGCATTATACTGATTGGCACACAAGACCTCCTGATAATATTAATGTATTTGAGGTGATAATGTTAGTGGAAATATCTAATATGAATCCAACATCTTATAGTTTAAACTCATTTCAATTATCTCCAAAGGACATTCAGATATATACAAAAGGTGGTATTATCTTCACTAATAAAAGCATTGTAAATATTATTAGAGAGGATGAGACAGTGATTGAGTATCATATGTCTCCTTCAATCAAGGGTGGCAGATTGTTGGAAGATGCTTTAGAAAAGCACATTAAGACAGTAATATTAAAGGCACTTGATGTGAACAGATACTTCAGTAGATGAAATATATGGATATAAGCAGGATTATTGATTTTCATAGTGTTGTAAGCAATGATTGGTTCATTAAAACAGTTAAGGCAATAGTAATTGTTATAGTCGGTTATCTTCTGGGGAGATTTATACCATTACTCGCAAAACGACTTATAGTTAATAAGTTTGAGCAGAGGATAGTTAAGTTTGTTCAGAAGTTATTGCTGTATATCATAGTTACAGTGTCTGTAATAGTTCTGTTGAGAACTCTCAACGTTGAGATTTCAACACTGCTTGCGACTGCCGGTCTATTGAGCATTGCTGTCGGTTTTGCCGCTCAGACCGCCTTTTCAAACCTGATATCAGGTATGCTTCTATACTCAGAGAAGCCATTCGTGATAGGTGATATTATAGAGGTTGATAATAATGTCGGATTTGTGATGTCTATTGACCTTCTATCAACCAAGATAAGAACATTTGACAACCTGTTCATAAGAATACCGAACGCTTTTATAATTGATAAAGCAGTCAAGAATTACACCAAGTTTCCAGTCAGGAGGTTGGGTATTTCTGTAAGCATTTCAATCTCATCAGACCTTGGTGTCGCAAGGAGTGCTGTTGAGGAATCGCTTGCCAGTTGCAGGGTTATTCTCACTGAGCCAGAGCCGAAGGTAGTTGTGGAGTCGTTTAATGAGTCGGGTATATGCCTGAAAGTATTTTGTTGGATTGAAAAAAGCGATTATTATGATGGACTGACAGAGCTTATGACGGTGACAAAAAAGGCACTTGATGGAGCAGGCATTGAGATTCTATTCCCGCAAAGGTTTATTACATTTACAGATGATAGTGAAAAGGTAATGAAGACATATCTAAGCAAAAAAGACGATTAGATAAAATTGTAGAGAGACAAACAAATGCCCTCTTTTATATTAAACTTATGATTGTAATATTCTATCAACAACCTCTGTTATCTGTTCTTTTGGAACTGCACCAACGAGCATATCTGCTACCTTCCCACCCTTGAAGAAAATAATAGAGGGTATGCCTGTTATTCTATATGTTGTTGCGGTAGTAGGGTTCTCATCAACATTGAGTTTGCAGACCTTCAACTTATCTTTATATTCATCGGCTATGCTCTCGATAGTCGGTGATACAATTTTACATGGACCGCACCAGTCAGCCCAGAAGTCAACTAATACTGGATTTTCAGATTTTATAACCTCATCATTAAAGTTTTTATCGTTAACATAAACTATATTTTCGCCAGCCATCTAATCCTCCTTTCAATTTACCCTGCATTATATCAAAAAATCTTTCCGGGGTTCATAATTCCTTCCGGGTCTAATTGAGATTTAATAGACCTGTATAAATCCATCTCTGTCTTGGACTTCTCAATCCTCAGGTATGATGACTTGGTTATTCCGACTCCGTGTTCACCGGTGATTGTCCCTCCTATATCTATGACAGTCATAAATATATCAGAGACCGCATCCCATACCCTTGCCATTAAATCTTCCTCTGCCCTGTCGCATATAACGTTTGTATGAATATTTCCATCTCCAATATGACCGAAACAGGCAATGAAGAGGTCGTAATCTTTTGCTATTTTATGAATTCTCTCTAGCGTCTCGCATAGTTCATCTGGAGGGACGGTAATATCCTCATTCACTTTTGAAGGTCCAAGAAGTGCAAGCGCCGGAGATATATTTCTCCTTATCTCCCAAAAATAGTTCCCCTCTTCCTTGTCTTTTGCTATACGCACCTCTATTGCACCCTCTTTTTCTGCAATCTCTGTAGATTGATTCAGTGCTGTTTCCAACTCATCTCTGTATCCATCTGCTTCAAGAAGGATTATTGATGAACCATCAGGGACACCCGGGTCTTTATAGTGCTTTATCGCTTTTAATGAGAACTCATCCATAAATTCTATTCGTGATGGCAAAATTCCTTCCCGTATTGTCCTTGATACAGCCCTCATAGCATCATAAATGGTTTTGAAAACCAGCATTACTGTTGAAGATGTCTCAGGTCTGGGTAATAGAGACAGTTCAGCAGATGCAATTACTCCAAGAGTTCCCTCGCTTCCACACATTAAATCAAGAATGGCATCATCTCTTCCCCTTATCAGAGCCATATATCTGCCATCTCCAGTAATAATATTGAGCCCCTGAATATAGTCTCGCGTTGTTCCATATTTCAAGCCGTGGGGTCCACCAGCACCGACAGCGATATTTCCACCTATGGTTGAGTATTCCTGACTTGCCGGGTCAGGTGGATAGATGTAGCCATTTGATAATGCTAAATTTTGGATATCTGATGTTATTGTTCCTGGCTCGGTGAATATCGTTGGGATAAAGTCATTTCTAAATTCATGTTTATTAAGGCGGTCAAGGACGATAACAAGACCACCAGCAATTGGCAGTGTCCCACCGCTCATCCCTGTCCCGGCCCCTCTTGGTATCACATAGAATCTTTCTTCGTTGGCAAGCGAAATTACCTTCTGGATATGTTCTATGTTTTTGATTATTGCAACTCCATCGGGAAGATATTTCAATGTTGTAGCGTCGTATGAATGGCAGAACCTGCTTACATCATCTGTGAAGATATTATTCTTGCCAACAACTTCTTTGAGTTTTTTAATGCTTTTATCTGTTAATCTTCCCTTGATGTTCATTTTATATCTTTTTGATAAGTTCTTTTAATATCTTCATCAGATTCTTGATGCCATTTTTATATCTTAATAATGGAAATGTATCAGGGTTCTTTGTAATATCCTCACCGAAGAGAAGGGCATCCGATACACACATAATTGATATTGCTTGGATATTAAACTGATTGGCGATATAATATATTGCTGATGTCTCCATATCAACAGCAACTCCAAAGTCTGATAATCTCTTCAAATTGTTTTCATTCTGACCGAAGAAATCATCAACAGTCGCCACTTTTCCAACCTTAAATTCAGCATTATGTAATATTTTTCCCGCAATTTCAGTTGCCTTGCTTATAAGTATGGAGTCTGCTTTTAGATTGCTGGAGCCGATTCTGCCGGTAGTGAAACTATCAAGTGCTACCGCCTCGCTTGCAATGATAATGTCACCAACATGGGCTTTTAAACCACCACAGACATCAACTCTGATTATTATTCTTGCACCTGCATTATGTAACGCTTTTACATTAAAATCACAATCTACTGCTCCAATTCCGCATCTAAATAATGTCACCCATTTTCTACCAAGTCTTATTCTCTTTGTCCAACCTCTGTTAAACGAAAATAAACTTTTTCTTAGAATCTCCTTCTCGATGTCTATCCCTACGCAGATTATACATATCTTATCTACCTTTCTTGTTCTAAAAATACTATAAGAGGCGCGCTCATTCGTGCTTAATTTACTGAAGTATTTTGTTAACTTTGAGATTATAACTTTCTCAAAATACCGCATATTTGTATAAATAATCTTCTAATCCTATTCTATTATGACTCTCTTAATATCAATGCACTGTTTTAGAATTTCTTCTAAATCTGATAATTTGAGCATGCTCTGGGCGTCGCACAGGGCGGATGGTGGGTCAGGGTGAACCTCAAGAAAGAGTATGTCGCATCCAAATGCTATCGCGCTCCTGCTTAATTGTCTCACCATAAATGAAATCCCACCTTTTGGGTCAATAGATGTATAGCCAGGGATTCTGACTATATGTGTAATATCACAGACAACAGGATAACCGGTCTTTTTGAGCCAGTATAAGTTTCTTAAGTCAAATACAAGGTCTTTATAGCCGAAAATTGTCCCCCTTTCAGTCACCATAATTCTGTGATTTCCTGTAGATTCAACCTTCTTTATTGGTATATAAATGTCATCTGGAGCCATAAATTGCCCCTTCTTGATATTTATCGCCTTTCCGCTCTCACCACAGGCAATGGCAAGAGATGTCTGTTTTGATAGATACGCTGGTATCTGAAGCACATCAAGAACCTGAGATGCTTTTTCTACGTGATGTTCGCAATGGACATCTGATAAAACCGGTATATCAAACTCATTCTTCACTTTCTCAAGTATCTTCAAGCCCTCATCAAGTCCTGGACCCTGATATGTATCTGCACTTGAGCGGTTGTCTTTAAGGTATGATGATTTATATATATAGGGGATACCAAGTTTGGTGGTTATTTTTTTCACCTTTTCTGCTACATCAAGCGCAATCTTCTCTGTCTCTATAACACAAGGTCCTGCTATCAGACCGAATGGCGCTCTTTCTAGTGAAAAGCCATCTATTTCAAGATTGTCCTTCATCTGTTTTTTCTCTCTTTATCAGCAAGTTCCAGAATAAGTTTAACATCGTCCCATAATGGCTTTTTCAGGTTTGGATTTCTGAGGCAGGCAGCGGGGTGATATGTTGGAATTACTGTCCAGTCGCGCCATTTGAATACAGAACCACGAAGTTTTGTTATACCCTCCTTTGAGCCAGTAAAAAACTGTGTCGGGTAATTGCCAAGTGCGACTATTATTATAGGATTTATGAGTTCTATCTGTCTTACAAGATATGGTGTGCATGATTCTATTTCACTCTGCTCGGGATTTCTGTTATTTGGTGGTCTGCATTTTAGAATATTGCCTATAAAGACGCTCTCCCTTCTTATCTTAAGGTTATTAAGAAGGCGGTCAAGCAGATGTCCAGCCCTGCCAACAAATGGCCTTCCCTGAGAATCCTCCTCTCTTCCGGGTGCTTCACCTATAAATAGTATTTCAGCATCATAAGAGCCCTCACCAAAAACAGCGTTAGTTCTGGTTGAACCAAGGTCGCAGTTTTTGCATACTTTGACCTCTTCTTTTAAATTCTTTAGCATAGTATGTTTGTCTTCAGACGAAGATTTTATATTTGTATCTGAGTGAATATTAGCATTTTCTTCTTTTATGTCTTCAAATGTCTCATTTTTATGTGCTTTGGTCTTTTTCTGTAATGTTTCATTTGAAATAAATACTTCTTTTACACCGAACTTTCTCATAGTCCTTATGTATTCACTTAACTTTTCAGTATTTTTATCTTTTTTCATTATCTAGTTGTCCCTTTTTCCAGAAATACATATCTATCAGTCTCATTGCTGGATATGGACTAATAAGTAATTCATGTTGATTACTTTTGCAGATATAATAATCTTCATCAAAAGCAGACTTATTATTTCTATAGAATTCTATTAGTGCATAGAATTCTTTTATACAGATTTTATCTTTATGTTTATTACCATAGGGAATAATTCTTTTATCGTTTCTTAAAATTTTTTTCAATCCTTTTTTGAAGAAGTTATCATATGCAGGTGTGCATGCCATCACGCCGAGTAAAATTTTTGTTAGCAGGGTTTTTGTTGGAATAGATTCTTTTATGGAATTTCTAATTTTATAGTATAATTCATTTATATTTTCAACTATAGATTTAATTTCTTCTTTAGAATAATCTTTATTTTTAAAATCAATTTCCCATAAATTTTTATAGTTATCTTTTAAAAATATTTCAACAATTGGTTTGAAGAATGTGTAAGTTTTATTTAGAAGAACTGAGGACCCTCTATACATTCCCCAACTCGCAAGATAATATGCCAAATTTAGACAAGTTAAATCCTCATCAATTCTTTTTTTATTTTTAACATTTTCATTGAAATATTTGTAACAATACTCCCATGACCTATATCTATGATGTGGGTCATTTTTTATATCTTCAAAAAGAATACTTAAAGTAGTTTCAATATCTTCTCTTTTCATATTCTTACATACCTTCCTTTTTGTCATTAAAATTCAATATTATTTATATTATATTCTTAGAATATTTTATATTTATTAAAGAATATTAAATAAAGTTTTTTGCTTTTTTGATTCATTTTCTGTACTCTCTTTAATTTCTTTTATTTTTCCATCTAATCTTTTTAGTATAAGATTATAATAGTTTTTTGATATCTCTATTGTGATAAAATGCCTTTTTAAATTCTTTGTAACTATTGCTGTTGTTCCGGTTCCTCCAAATGGGTCAAGAACTATATCTCCTATAGTTGAACTGACACTTATTATTCTTTCTAATAAGGACTCAGGCATCTGACAGGGGTGTTTTCCGAAACGCTCTTTGAATGTTCCACATATGCGTGAGAATTGCCAGACATCATCAGGAATCTTTCCGATAGGATTTGCTCTTTTATCTTTATATATAAGTTGCCTTGCGGAATGAATTCTAATGTTATTATCATTAAATGTAAATTTATCCTTATTTTTGGTAAAATAGAATATATGTGTATGGGAACGATTAAACTTCTTTTTCTGATTTTGTCCAAAAGTGTAATACCAGATAATCCAGTTTCTAAAATGAAAACCCGACATTTTTAGAATAATGTTGATTTCTGCTGCAAATTCATCACCAATTGCAATGTATATTGTTCCATTATCTTTAAGTAACCTATATATTTCTTTTATCCAATTTTCTGACCATTTATAATATTCTTCATAAGGCATATTATCATTATGAACATCATATTTTATCCCTATATTGAAAGGTGGGTCTGCAAATACTAAATCTATAGATTCGTCAGGAAATGTCTTCATAATCTCTATACAATCACCTAAATATACTTTGTTTATTTCCATTGTTACTCTCCTATATTAAATAGTTGACACGGTTTTATCTTAAATTGTAATTTTGTAGGGTCAGGAGTTCCACCTTTCCTTTGCATAGTAATTTTTCCTATATATAAACTTCCCCTTGGTGATAATTTTACTTCTCCACTGCCAAAGAAATTCATAACAGTATTAATTTCTATTAGTGTCCATGTTGTCGTATGTTCAGTTTTGTTATATCTTGTTATTAACATCCAATCTGCTGAAAGACCTCCTCTTCCTTTCAAAATATCATTAACAATAAGTATCTTATTTTCTGTAAAGAAATTAATAATTTTATTTCTAACGTATTCAAGCATTTCATCAAAAAACAGCCTTTTTTTATCTCTAATTTTAATATTTCCTATTTGTTTGATAAATAATTTTGGGTTATTTTCCCCTGTAAAAAGTTTTAACCAAAAAGATATCTCATTATCAAAATTCCACATTTCTTTATATGAATCAACGAATCGTTTATCTACTTGATTATAATCTGCGTCAGAATTTGCTTTTTTTAATGACAAATTCTCTATCTTTAATATATTTCCAATATTAATGATAATTCTTATTTGGGCATCTGCCTTCTTAAATTTCATAATACTTTCAAAATCTTCTTTATTTATCTCAAATTTTTCTATTTCACTTTTTTTAATTCTTGTTGGAATATGAATTGCTTTTACAGAATTAATTTTATTGATATTATAACCCATTATTTTAAGCCATTCTTGTGACTCTTTATCTTTTTCCTAGGAGTTAAATTTTTTACAAATTATCTTTTCGTTTGCAAACCCTCCTCTTGCAGTCTTTGCTCCAATTTCTTTTCTATCCATATCTTTGTCTTTTAATAAAGTTTAAAATTCTAAACAATAATCACATATAAAATCAACTATCTCCCTCGCACAATCGGACTTATTCATTCTCTCAAGTTCCAGTGCCTTGTCCTTTGTAATTATATATATAATATTCTCCTTTTCACCCATACCAACGCTCTTAATCCCTATAGGATTTCCAATCATTATATCTATGTCCTTCTCAATAAGTTTTTTTCGGGCTCTCTCTATGATATTTTCTGACTCAAGAGCAAATCCAACGATTATCTGTGATTTCTTTTTTTTGAGAGAAATCTCTTTTAGAATATCTGTTGTCGGTATCAGTTTCAGGTTTACTGGCTTACTATCCCTTTTTATCTTGGTATTTTTTGTCCTTTCAACTGTGAAATCAGATACCGCTGATACCATAAAAAGCATATCTGCCTTATTAAACTCACTCTTTACACTTTTCAATAAATCATTTGTGTCAGTTATCTTTATATATTTTGAGCATCCCCTTGGTAGTGGTGATTCAATATGACCATATATGTATATTACATCGCCACCTCTTAGTGCTACCTCCTCTGCGAGCGCCCCGCCCATAAAGCCACTTGACCTGTTACTTATGAACCGGACACTATCTATCGGCTCCTGTGTCGCGCCAGATGTGATAACCACCCTTTTACCAACCATATCTTCTTTTCCATATAGTGTTTTCCTTATTATAAAGTATATATCTTCAAGGTCAGCAAGACGCCCGATACCTTCCATTCCGCAGGCTAACCTGCCATATCCCGGTTCTATAATAATAAAGCCAAGTTCCCGCAAGACAGATATATTTCTCTGTGTCTGCGGTGCAAGATACATATTTGTATTCATCGCTGGTGCTATAATCTTCTTTCCACTGAAAGATAATATTGTTGTTGATGCGAGGTCATCCGCTATTCCGACAGCTGACTTTGCGATTATGCTCGCAGTCGCGGGGCAGATAACAAGCAAGCCCTTGCCCTCTGGTAGCGCGATATGTGGCATTGGCTCGCTATCCTCAAACATTGACACCCTCCCCCTTCTTCCGCTTATCGCTTCTATAGTTTTAGGTGCTATCAATCTGGTAGCATTTTCGGTCATTATCGTGTCAATCATTGCTCCTTCTTTTGTCAACCTGCTGATTAAATCACATGATTTATATATTGATATGCTACCGGTAAGGATGAATAATATGTTCTTTCCTTTTACAATATCAGTCATCCTATTTAACCTCTTTTAACATATGCTTTGATGAATGCCTTTCTGACTCTATAATTGCCCGTATAACCTCAATTGCATCAGTAAGATATGCATTTATAACAATGTAATCGTAGAGATGTGCTTTAGAAATCTCTTCCCTTGCATTTGACAGCCGTTCTTCTATCTCACTGTTAATTCTTCTCTCTCTCTTCATTATCCTTTCTTTTAAGGTATTCAGGTCTGGCGGCATTATGAATATCAGAACTGAATCTGGATATTTTTCCTTTATCTGCTCGGCTCCCTGGGTATCTATGTCAAGAAGTGCATCATTCTTCTCACCGAATATTCTTTCTATTTCCCTTTTTGTTGTGCCGTATCTATGTTCATATATGGTAGCATGTTCAATAAATTGGTTATTTTTTAACATATCAGAGAACATGCTTTCACTTACAAAATAGTAATCAACCCCCTCAACCTCTTCATTTCTCGGTGGTCTGGTGGTTGTAGATATAGAGAAAGAGACATCAGGAACTACTTCAAGTAGATTTCTTGTAATCAGCGTCTTTCCAACACCCGACGGTCCAGATATGACAAAGATGATATTTCTTCTTGATATTTTGAACTCGTCCATAATCATTCAATATTCTGAACCTGCTCTCGCATCTGGTCAATTGTGCACTTAATTTCAATACTACTGTGTTTTATGCTCGCCTGCTGTGTCTTTGATAATATTGTGTTCACCTCGCGGTTCATTTCTTGAAGTATGAAGTCAAGTTTTCTACCGCAAGCACCACCAGAGTTCAGGTTCTCTTTGAAAAAGCCAGTATGCCCTTTTAATCTATCTATCTCCTCTTTGATATCAGACCTCTGAACTGATATTGCTGCCTCTTCCTCCAGCCTTGACATATTTATCTCTACCTTCAAGAACTCAAGGAGTTTGTCTTTTAAACTTATGAAAATTGCTTCCTTTGATTTACTGTATTCATCATCCACTGTTAGCATATTTTTTTCTACATCGCTAATCATTGAAGATAGAAGCCCCCTCAGTTTTTCACCCTCGCTTTTCCTATCTTCTATTGTATTCTCAACTGCAATCTTGAGCACTTCTTCTATCTTTTCCCACATTTTAGTGTCGATATTCTTCTGTTGAGATATGACACCGGGTAGAGTGGTTAAAAGCGAGATGTCCAGTTCACCCGGTATATTGAAGGCATGCCTGACAGCTGATAGTGAGTCCATATAATATTTAACAGCGTCCTTATCTACTATAAATGCTATCTCTGGATTCACTGTCAAATTTAGAATACAGGTTATACTTCCCCGAGTAAAACTCCCTGCTATTACATTTCGTATGTCCCTGTAAAAAGGCTGAAGCAGATTGGGGAGAATTACATTTATATCAAGATAGCGGTGATTTAAACTCCTGATGTCAATACTGAGCTTACCGATGTCTATTTCACCTGATGATGAGCCAAAGCCAGTCATACTCTGTATAGGAATATATTTCATAGAAAGATAATATTATATATGAGTGATTATATAAATAGAAATTATATCCATTTGTTAACTATCTTATAGTTGCTGAGCAATTTGAGCATACAGGGACGAGTGATATGCATTGTATTAGATTTTTTCTAAAGGTAACATAACTGACATTATTCCATATCTTTTTGAAACCTGTTGTGAAAGCATTGCCAAAGTTATGAATACAGTCATAATCAATACAGCAGGGAGAGACAGTGCCATCCCAGTTCACTACTGAGCGGGTGAATGCCCAGATGCATGTCTCGCCCTCGCTTCTCTCATCTTTTAATTCAACACCAAGATTACCAATTTTGAACCTGCTATACTCAGGATTGGTGGGTAGATACTCAAGTGCCTCTTTATTGCTCATCAATTTGTAGTGTGGAATGCTTACGGCGATTAGTTGCAGATTATCCATACCGAGTTCTGTCGCCAGTGCCCCCGCTTTTTCTATCTCGTGCTCATTATGCTTCATAACAATAAAGTTGAAGTTTAAGAATGGAGTTCTTCTCCCGCTTTTCATTCTCTCTTCTGCAAGTGCTTTTATATTTTCTATTACCTTCTTAAAATTTCCACCCTTTCGGAATTTTTTATAGGTCTCCTCAGAGGTGCCATCAATAGATATGTCTATCTTCTCAAAGCCAGAGAAGATGATTTTGGGTATATCTTCTTCTTTTATAAAGTGCGCATTGGTAGAGAGATATACAGCAATATTCTTCTTTGATGCATACTCAGCCATCTCAAATATCTCTGGGTGAAGTAGTGGCTCGCCAAGGTTTGCGAGTGTTATTGTGTATAAATATGGCGCCATCTCGTCAATAAGGTGCTTGTAGTTATCAAAATCCATATAGCCAACCTTCCTTGTCATTAGTCCAGCACCGGTTGGACATAGAGGGCATTTAAGATTACAGACATTTGTTGGTTCAATTAGAAGATTATATGGATAGCCAATGATGCGGGGAAGTTTGAGATATCTGCTTATCCAAACAGCGATGATATTCAAGATTCGCGGGATAGTATGTCTTCTCGGGAGATGGGTGATAGGGTCCCTTATGAGACGCTCAATCTTTGGGTATTTGATATGGCGTCCCCGGATAGTCGCCATTATGAGATTATTTCTCCTCTGGTAGTTCCGCCTCTTCAATGAGCATTATGGGTATATTGTCCTCAATTCTGTAGCGTCTTCCGCACTTAGGGCATATAAGTTTCTCATTCTCCTTGTCGTAATCAACGCCAACTTTACAGAGAGGACAGGCGAGTATCTCAAGAAGTTTCTCGTTTAACATAATTCACCCCCGGTTATGTATCAAAGTAGAGATAAAACTCTACTGGTGATATGTGCTTTTCTATTCTCAAAACCTCATTGTATTTAATTGCCAGCCATGTCTTTACAAAATCATCGGTGAATACGCCGTTTGTGAGCATAAATTCATGGTTTCTCTTGAATTCTAATAGTGCCTCTTTAAGGTCCTGTGGCACTCTCTTGAACTTCTCTCTGATTTCCTGTGGTTGTTCCTCGAAGTCACCTACTATCAGGTCCGGTGCAACAATGTTATTCTCAATGCCATATAGGCCGGCAAGAACCAGAGAAGAGAGGGCTAAATAAGGATTACAGGTCGCATCGGGAGCGCGGTATTCAATCCTCATATCGTTTTCATTTTTGGCATATGAAGGTATTCTGATCGCTGCGGTTCTGTTCGCCTCAGAATGGAATAGATACTGTGGTGCTTCAAAGTGTGGTGATAAGCGTTTGTATGAATTAACCGATGGATTTGTTAAAGCAAAGATTGCAATTCCAGTTTGAAGAATGCCACCTATATATTTAAGTGCCAGTTCTGAAAGACAGGATGGACCATTTTCATCATAAAAAAGCGACTTACCATCTTTTTCTAAATATTGGTGAATGTGCATGCCATTACCTGCAACACTAAATATTGGCTTGGGCATGAATGTGGCTACAAGTCCCTCATTATAAGCCAGATTTCTCACAAAATATTTTACTAACATTGTTATATCCGCCATCTTGAGCAGAGGAAGAAATCCAAGTTCAATCTCCTGCTGACCTGTGGCACCAACCTCATGATGGTGGTATTTAATTGGTATATTTATATCTGATAACATCTTTGATAAAGAGTTTCTGAAATTAGCAAAATTATCCCCGGGTGGGATGTGATGATAACCATCTTGATATCTTATATCAGCCCCGTTCATGATATCTTTGTGTTCAAGTGATGATAGGTAAAAATATGAATTGTGGGGACTCACTGAAAATTCCACCTCGTCAAAAATAAAGAACTCAAACTCCGGGCTGAATATAATACGGGTTTCTTTTAATGCTTTATTCAGATAGTTCTCGCACCTTCTTGCTATCTGCCTTGGGTCAAGTTTAAATGGCTTTTCATTAGATGATTCTGTTATATCACATATAAATGAAACTGTAATCTCCTCAAAGAACGGGTCAACGAACGCTGTGTCTATATCCGGGATGATGGTGAGGTCACCACATTCAACGCTCCTGTAACCAAGAGACGAACCGTCAACACCAACCCCGATAGTCAAGAGGTCATTCTTTATGTTTTTTGCATCAATAGTAAGATGATGCCATCTGCCATATAAGTCAGTAAATTTAAGGTCAACAAATGATGCGTTTTTCTCTTCTATCAAATTTTTAATCTTATCAAGGTCTTCCTTTGCGTTCACTTTTTCTCCCTGTCTTCTTTTAGTATTTGTAATAATAAATCACATCCTTTTTATTAATCCTCTTCTGACATTCTGAATTTTTCATCATAATGTATTATATATTCAGTTTCCTCATTAGTTAAGCCATATAAACCACTTAATAGTTTATCAATTTCATCTAATATATGTTTACTCTTGCCTGGTTGAAACTCCTGCCATATCTTTGTTTTACCTTGGATTTTAGCAGTTCTTGTGAATGAATTGTCTTTATAGCTTTTCATCAGTTCTTTAACCTTTATTGATAACATATCATAAACATTACCATATTTATCAATATTGAATTCAAAAGGGAATCTTTCTATTTCCTCTTTATAAAGATGAAAATCATCAGAGTATATATTCCAGAAGAAGTAGAATAGGGAAGAGTTAATAATTGAAACAATTATATCTCTTAATAATTTAGAACTTGTTTTAAGTATTTTTAATGTAGTTGATTTTCTAATATTTCCATCTTCATCTTTAAATACTGGTTCAAAAGTATATGCATTTAGCCAATACATTCCAATATTATGATAATAAAATTCAATATTTCCGCTTAAAAAGTTACCTAATTTATCATTTTTTTTACTAATTTTTGCCGATATATTTTTAGATAAATTATCACCAATTTTTGGCCATCCATATTCTTTTATAAACTTCGTAGATTCAACATAACTTAAATTATCAATCATTTCAATCTCATGACCAGAATGCCATCTATTATATTTTGTTGTATTTAATTCAAAATTACCCTCATTTTTTTCAGAAATAATAATTGATGTTCTTTGTTGATTTGAAAATATAGAAGATGGTCTTTTTGCAAAAGTAGTGACATATGTTTTTCCACATTTATTTTTTAAATACTCTCTTAGATAAGTCATTCTGGATGAACATACTAAAGTGATTGGAACTATCATACCAAGTAAACCTGAACTTTTTAATTCTGTAATACCTCTTTCCAAAAAATAGGCATATAAATTTGCACTCTTTTTGGTTTCATAAATTTCCAAATAACCTTCTCCTTTAATATCTACATAGGGTGGATTTCCAATGACTACATCAAAACTAGGATTTTTCTTTTTATTTCCATTTTCATCAAAATAAACATCTGGGAATTCTAACTCCCAGTGAAAGAACCGCATTCCAGAGTTATTCTCATTACCATAACAAATCTCTTCTGCTCTTTTAACTTTATCCATTTCATAAAGTTCTTTTGGTGTTGGTAATAAACCAAGTGCCTTTCTACACTCATCATCGTTAATATCATTTCCAAAATACTTGCTTAACCATAGATTAGCGACAGTTATAAAAGGTTTAAGATGTTCTTTTGCTGTTTCTAATAATTTTTCTTTTACTTCTACATCTTCTATCACTTCTGTTGCTCTTCCAAGAATGCCAATAACTTCATTAATGATAATAGGCATTTTTTCATTTAATCTTATGCTAAAAATAGATATTTGATTATCATTAATTTGCTTTTTATTTTTAGGAAGTTCCTCTAAATCTGCAATCTTTGCTCCGATTAAACTATTTCCTACTTTCAAGTGATGGTCTAAAAATGAAATTGGTTTATTTTTTGCTATTGTATGTAGCCATAGACTGAGTTTTGCCAGTTCAACTGCAAGTGGATTTAAATCAACGCCATAAATACATTGTTCTACTGCTAAACGCTGATAGTCCTTCTCACTCAATTCTGATGTCTCACCTGCCATTTCAACACAACGACGACCTATATAATCAATAGCGCCTACTAGAAAATGACCTGAGCCCATAGAAGGGTCTAATATTTTTAGAGATAATAATTCTTTTGGGGTTTTCATTTTATCTATAACAGGTTTTAGTGTTTTCTCAACAATATAATTTACAATATAATCTGGTGTATAGTAACTCCCTGTCTTTTTCTTTTCACCTTTATCTGTATATAGAATAATCTTATTATCTTCAACTTTTGGGTGAAATTCAAGCAGTCCTTCATATATTGAGCCTAAGTGTCTTACATCAAGTTCTCTATAATCAACAGGTTTTAGTGGTTCTCCTTTTTTCTCTTTCACATATCCAATAAGTATTAATGCCTCTGCTAAATATCTATCTGGCACTGTATACTTTTCAAAAAATCCCTTTGGAAGAAATGGAAAATCCTCTTCCTTAAAAAGACCACCATTATATCTATAAATACCTATTGATTCATCTCCTTTGTCAATTAGTTGAAATAGCGTTTGTATTCTTGGATATATTGAGGATAAATCTGTGCTTAAACCATTTAAGTCCTTTCTATATACATCTTGTAAGATATTATATAGTGAATAATGTTCATATTTCTTTTTTTCTACTTGAAATAGTCCTCTACTCTCCGCATTCAGAATAAAAAGTAATCTATAAAGTAAAATTACTGATGCTTCATATATATCCTTTATATCTAATTCACTATTATTTGCATAAAAACCATTGCATAACTTCTCTAATGCTTTATAAGAACGTTCTTTTAGGTCTTCTCCTATTGCTGACCAATAGTTCTTGCTTTCATTTAGAATGAAGTTTTGGGCTTCACAGGCAAATGCTTGTCCACTAAAAATTGCATAAAAGAGGTGAAATAGTTCGGAGTCTTCTATTGCACTTTGTAAATCAATCTCAAAGAAGGATTGAGAAACGGGATATACATTTCTATTGAATATTCTCCATTTTTTTCCATCAGTAAGTAATCCCCAATTTATCCCAGTTTCTGAAATATAGTTAGCAATCTGTCTTGTTGGAACAGCATTCGGTTTGATATCTAATGAAGTCCCACCTGATTTATCTAATGATCTTCCCCATCTTTTTGCATCTGCTAATGCTATAGCACCTTCATATCTTTTAGTTTCTCTTTGGTCTGCTTTCTCTCTTGATTCCTCATCTTTGAAAATTGCATAATCAGGTTCTCCAACCGAGGTCGTTACTTGAACAATAAAATGAATTCCAAGTGCTTTTAAGATTGGTTTTATCAGGTCTTCCTCTAACTGTGCTTCATTTTTCTTACTAACAGTTTTTATATTATTATTAAAAATTAAAATAATATTTTTTCTTATTTCGTCTTTTGGCTTCAATTTTTTATAAATATCAGTTTCAGGGAAGTGTTTTTCTACATAATTCTCTGAAAACAAACCTGCAAATTGATAACTAAATATTGAGCTTTGCATATTTTTCTTTATATATACCAAGACCCTCCCTAAGACAATTCATTGCTTTAATAAGGTTGTCTTCATTCAGGACATAGGCAATCCTTATCTCGTCAAGACCGGCGCCTTCTGTTGCATAGAATCCATTACCAGGTGCGACCATAACTGTTTCTTTATCTTTGTTTCTGTAGTCGGTGAGTAGCCATGACGCAAAGTGCTCAGCATCATCAACCGGGAGTTTTGCCTGAATATAGAAAGCCCCCTCTGGCTTGCCAAATGAAATGCCCTCAATACCTGATAGTTCCTTTACTAATGTGTCCCTCCTGCTCTTGAATTTCTCAATCATTCCGAGGATATAACTTTCAAGCGGAAGTTGTAGTGCTGCAATTGTTCCTATCTGCTCAACTATTGGTGGACACAGTCGTGCTTGAGCCATACACATTATTGAAGCCATAACCTCTTTATTCCTTGATGCAACACATCCAATTCTTGCACCACAGGCGCTGAACCGTTTGGATATAGAATCAACAAGTATGGCATTATCATCTATATTTTCAATCTGAAGGACGCTTGTATGTTCAATATCTCCATAGCAGAACTCACGATATACTTCATCAGAGATTATAAATAGATTATATTTTCTTGCTATCTCTGAAAGTGTCACCATCTCTTTATTTGTGAAGATGGCACCCGTTGGATTATTTGGTGTGCATATCATTATAGCCCTTGTCTTATCTGCGATGGCAGAGGTTATCTCATTTACAGGTGGGAGGTGAAAGCCGTTTTCAATGCCTGTCTTTATTGGTTTTAATCGCACTCCAAGGATTGACGCAAAACCATTGTAATTTGTATAAAATGGCTCAAAAACGATTACCTCATCACCTGGAGAGGTAACTGCAGCGATAGCAAAAATTATTGCCTCACTACCTGCGGTAGTTACAATTATCTGGTCTTCAAAGAGGTCTATTCCATTTCTCTGGTAATATTTTGCGAACTCTCGCTTCAGAGCTGGCTCACCATCGCTTCTACCGTATGCAAGGACTGTGAAGTCAAACGACTTCATCGCGTCTATCATCTGCCTTGGCGTTTCAATGTCGGGTTGACCAATATTGAGGTGATAAACCTTAACACCCTCACTTTTCGCCCTGTCAGCAAGAGGAACAAGTTTCCTGATGGGAGAGGCGGGCACTTCTCTTGCCCTTGTTGAGATTGACAATCGCTTCTCAGTTTTCATACTGCTTTACAGATTATACCAGTTTTATGAGATTTTTTCAAAGTATATACTCATTTCTTTATCTTATCATTCAATAAATAATAAAAGTTGTCATATTTTATTCTTCTATGTAAAATAACCAGGAAGTATGAAGTATCTATATTATCTTGTAGCATTTTTGTCAGGTGACATATTCGGTTTCTTTACATTCTGGAAGGTCAGTAGATTGTCCAGTGGAAAGGTCGTCTATTTTATCCCATCAACTCACAATGATTCCAATTATTCACTTATAAATAAATTGCCATTGCTCTGGTATATATTTGACAGGGGTGAATATAAAGATAAGGAAAAAAGGGAGAGATTAAAGAGATTTGCAGGTGAACTCTCATTTGGAATATTAGCGCTCCTGACATTTCACCTTTATGGTCTGACATCTAAAGCAATAGTAATATTTGCTTTCTTAATACTATTTACAATTATTAATAGGGTGATGGTAGGTTATGCCTTTGTCTATTATCCCCTAGTAATTCTATATAGTATATTTCTTATATATTATTCTTTTACTGGAAATGTAGGAATAACAGTTTCTATAGTATCGTTTTTGATATTTTTATCAGGGTGCTATCGCTTGATACAAATTGACCTTAGAAGAATGTTAATTGGTATTTCATTGTTATTATTGGTTTCTGGCTATTACTCAGCAGTTATATTCATTTTCATTAATGCACTGTTTATAATCTTCAGAGCAAATGAGAAGGTATTTAACATATTTAATTATATTTCTGGAATAATATTACTGCTGATTGGAAGTATAATATCTGAAAATATTTCAGGTTTAATATCAACTTAATTGTCTATCGTTATTGACTGAAATTGATGTTAGTATTTATAATCTCTGAGTTGTCTTTAAATTATCTAAGGAGTTGATGAATATGGCTAAAAAGCATTTAAATTTTATAAATGGTAAATGGATTGAGCCAGAAACAGGTGAGTATATTGAAAACAGGAATCCAGCGGACAATAGCGACCTTATAGGTCTCTTTCCAAAGAGTGGTAAAAAAGATGTTGAACTGGCTGCTGATGCTGCATTTGAAGCGTATAAGACCTGGCGACTTGTTCCAGCACCCAGAAGGGCTTTATATCTCTATAAAATAGGTGACATTTTAAATCGTCGCAAGGAAGAGGTAGCAAGAGTAATGACAAGGGAGATGGGCAAGATACTCGTGGAGACAAGAGGCGACGTCCAGGAAGGTATAGATACAGCATACTATACAGCGGGAGAGGGAAGGCGACTCTTCGGGCAGACAGTTCCAGCAGAACTTCCAGATAAATTTGCGATGAGTATAAGAATGCCTGTTGGTGTATGTGGAATGATAACGCCATGGAACTTTCCTGTCGCAATACCGACCTGGAAATTATTTCCTGCTCTAATAAGCGGTAATACCTGTGTGATAAAACCAGCAACACTCACACCTGCGTCACTATATCTTCTTATGGAGGTTTTTGAGGAGGTGGAGTTACCACCTGGTGCTGTCAATATGGTCTGCGGGTCAGGTGGTGAAGTTGGTGATGAAATTGTCTCAAATCAAAAGGTTAACCGTGTCTCGTTCACTGGCTCAACGGAAATTGGAAGACATCTTGCAGAGAGATGTGGAGCCCTTTTGAAACCTGTGTCTCTTGAGATGGGTGGCAAGAATGCCGAGATAATAATGGAGGATGCAGACCTTGAGCTTGCTGTCGATGGTGCGTTGTGGGGTGCATTCGGGACTACCGGGCAGAGATGCACGGCGACAAGCAGATTAATTGTTCATAAAAATGTGCATGATAAGGTTGTGAAGATGCTTGTTGAAAGGGTCAAAGGGGTGAAGATAGGTAATGGTCTTGATGAAAGCGTCAAGATGGGACCCTGTGTAAGCGAGGAACAGAGAGAGATAGTCCTTAAATATATAGAGATTGGCAAGAGTGAAGGTGCAAAGATTGTCTGTGGAGGCAGTCCATTAAATAAAGGTGAGTATGCAAAGGGCTATTTCGTGGAGCCGACCATATTTGATAATGTTAGACCGGATATGAGAATTGCACAGGAAGAGATTTTTGGTCCAGTTCTCTCAGTAATACCCATTTCTTCATTTGAGGAAGCGATTGATGTCCTGAACAACACGATGTATGGTCTGTCGTCAAGTATTTATACAAGGGAAGTCAATAAGGCTTTCAGAGCGATAAGGGATATACAGTCAGGCATAACATATATAAATGGTCCAACTATTGGTGCCGAAATACAACTTCCGTTTGGCGGTGTTAAGGGAACTGGAATAGGGCACAGAGAGTCAGGAACTGCTGTCTACGATTTCTATACTGAGTGGAAAAGTGTTTATATAGATTATTCAGGAAAACTTCAGAGAGCACAGATTGATACATTTAATGAATAATTTAGAAGGAAAATAGTATATAATTATCGCATTGAAAATTTATCGGCAGATTAAGATGTTTGTGAGATATAGGGATTTTATATTATTGATATTTCTGTTTTTACATGGTTTTTCATTTCCCTATGGAAACATCGATGAGGATGCATCTGCAAGATATGAACCAAAGAAGGGTTGGATTCTTATGCCAGGAATTGGAACAAGTGGAGGTGAAAACAACTACGGATTTAATTCTCCATATATCTGTTTGGACTTTTCGTTTATGCATTCTGTAGATAAGAAGGGTTATGTTCAAGTAGGATTTGGAGGCACTTATTATAGATGTAGGAAATATGACCAGTATGCAAGGTATCAGGAAGTTGTCTTTAACAATAGAAAAGAGGAGCTCTGTGGAATTAGCAGAATCTATTTTTATATTCTTCCAAGAGACCGGCTTACACCATATCTTGGAATAGGGGGTGGAATTTTCTATGTCACTTCTCAGGGCAGGTATGTTAGAAAGACGAAATATTATTCTTATGATGATGCAAATCATAAATGGGAGTATGAAGAGAGGGAATCATTTCATGATGTAAAGACGGGGTCAATTCTTGCAGGGATTACAATGCACTTTGGTTTGAAGATTCTAATAAACCCCAGAGTTGACATGCATTTACAGATATTACAGACCCTATCATTCTGGGAACTGAGATACCCTGTTCCAATTGAGTCAGAAAGGTGGGAGATTCGTAATGGGCTGATGAATAAAGACAATAGTCAACTCTCTTCACTTGATATACAATATGGTGATGAGAAGATAACTGTAGAATATCCCTATGTAGTTCCAGCAAATGATACAATGATATTTATGACCTTTGGGTTCTTGATATAAAGAGAAGGAGTTTGATGATGCGTAAGTATGATGATGAGATTGTTAAAGCGATTAATAATGTTTACGACAATTGTATCTGTGTTAAATGGTCTGAGAAAGTCCTGGTTGTCTCAGATGATGGAACAGTAGATACTGCTTTGCCATTCTGGAGTATTGGTCTTGAAAAAGTAAAGGAAGCATACTTTGTAGTTATAAGAAAGAGGGAAATTTCCGGGGAGGAACCACCCGAAGAGATATCATATGTAATGTCAAAATCTGATATCTGTTTACTTATCACATCTAAATCTCTATCTCATACAAATGCTTCAAGAAATGCCGCTATGAATGGGGCAAGAATTGCCTCAATGCCTGGTATAACAGATGAAACTATAAAAAGAACATTGACTGCTGATTACAGAAATGTAAAAGCGAAGACAGATAGTGTTGTGAAGTCATTGGAAAATGTTAAAGATGTTACTATAACGAACAAAGATGGCACAATCCTGACATTTTCGGTTGAAGGAAGAAAGTTTGGTGCAGATACAGGCATTATAAAGGAGCCAGGACAGTTCGCAAATCTTCCTGCAGGGGAGGTTTGCACAGCACCGGTTGAGGGCACTGCGAATGGTATTCTTATTGTAGACGGTGCTGTCCCAACTACAACAATTCTTGATAAACCAATAACTATGGAGTTCAAGGATGGCAGACTTGTGAGATTGGAGGGTGGGACTGCTGCTGATGATTTAAAAAGGATGCTTGATAAGTATGGTTCAAGCGAGAGAAATCTTGCAGAATTAGGAATTGGCACAAATGAAAAAGCAAAATTGATTCCAAATATACTTGAATCTGAAAAGGTCATAGGCACTTTTCACATTGCGATAGGTGATAACAAAGGTATGGGGGGAAATGTAGAGGCAAATATTCATCTTGATTTTGTTGTGAGAGGTGCAAAATTAGAGATAGATGGAAGAACAATTATAGATGACGGAAAACTTCTGATTTAATCTTTGCGATCTTCCAACAGGATTCTTGTTTGATAAGACAATACGCTTTATATAATGATATGATTATTTGTTTAGATATTTATGGATGATTTTATGCATAGAAAATTTATATACTTATTTCCATTATTGATGCTACTTATTTTAAGGTGCTCAACAGGAGGCACTACCGAATATAGAGAAGCATCCAATCTACAAAAACAGGGAAAATATGAGGATGCGATAAAATTATACCAGGAAATCGTAAATGAGTATGATGACAAAGGTATAGGTATTCTCGCAAAAAAAGGGATAGATGAATGTAATGCAATAATCTCTTATCAACAGGCAATATATGAAATAAACCTTGGTGATAGAAAGAAGGCAGAAGAATTATCAGAAAGTGCTGATAAACTCCACTACCTTGCTTCCGAATCTCAGTATATTAAAGCAATGGGAAGGTTCCTTGACGGTGATATTGATGGCGCTGAGAGAATGTTTCTCAGAATAATTCAGGATAATCCGGCTCTCCCATATGGTTATATCGGACTTGGTAGGGTTGATGAAGAACAGCAGAGGTATACATCCTCAATTCTGAACTACTCAAAGGGAATGAAATTGACAGATACAGAAAAGATAAAAGATGTTATATATGGCGGTATTGAGAGATGTATTGAAATCAATCAGGATAACAGTGTTATTATGGAGATAGCGGAAGATACCGCAAATAGATATGGTTCAAATCCAAGGATAAACTTCTATCTTGGTGAGTATTATCTGACAAAAGAAAAACCTGAGTATAACAAAGCAATCTCATATTTCTCTCGTGCACTTACATCAGGGAAGAGTGATAATCAACTTTTGAGAAGCATATACATAGAGTTGGCGAAGTCATATCAATACGCTGGTTATAAAGAGAAAGCAATAAAATATATAGAAGAGGCACTGAAGATTGAGAAGGATGATAAACTTCTCCAGTGGAAAAAGGACCTTGAAAAAGAGAAGGGGAAGTAAACCCTAAAATTTATAGAATTCATTAAAACTGACAAAACCATTCAATATTGTTAAAATATGATTGTATGACAGTCAAAAATGATGAGTTCTTTATGGAGATTGCTCTGTCGCTTGCAAGAAAAGGTCTTGGGAGAACAAGCCCTAACCCCCCTGTTGGTGCAGTTATAGTAAAAGATGGCAATATAATAGGCAAGGGTTATCATAAGAAAGCGGGTGAACCTCACGCAGAGATATTAGCGATTAATGATGCCAAGAACAATTTGAATGGCTCAACCCTGTATACAACTCTAGAGCCATGCTCCCATCATGGGAGAACACCTCCCTGCACAGATATTATTATTAAATCAGATATAAAAAGGGTTGTTATTGGCACACTTGACCCAAATCCAAAAGAGAATGGTGCTGGTCTTAATATAATGAAAAATGCTGGAATTGATGTTCAGGTTGGCATTCTGGAATATGAATGTAAAAACCTGATTGAAGCATATTCAAAATATATAACCACTGGAATTCCTTTCATTGCAATAAAGTGGGCTATGAGCATAGATGGCAGAATTGCAACAAAGACAGGTGATTCAAAATGGATTTCGTCTTACCCCGCCCTTGAGTTCTCACATCAATTGAGAGATATATATGATGCCGTTGCAGTAGGCATTGGAACTGTATTGATTGATGACCCACTTCTTACTTGTAGGGTTGAAGGCGGAAGAAATCCGATTAGATTGGTGTTTGATTCAGATGCTCGTCTTCCGCTTACATCCAAGATTGTAAATTCAATATGTGAGTCAAGGACAATACTCATTCATTCAGAAAGCGCTGATAAGGAGAAACTGGTGAAATTAGAAAAGAAAGGCATGGAAACAATGAAAGCAAAAACGAAGAACAAAAGAATTGATGTTTTGAAGGCGTTAAAACAGGTTGGTGACCTTGGTATTACGAGTATTTTAGTTGAAGGTGGTGGTAATTTGATTGGCTCTTTTGTTGAAAGCGGTGAGTTTGATAAGGTATATGTGGATATTTCACCAATTATAATTGGCGGTTTAGATTCTCCAAGGGCTGTGTCAAATATTGGTATTGAAAATATTAAAGATGCTTTCAGGTTAGATAGGATTAGTTATTTATTCAGGGGTGATGATATAATATTGGTTGGCTATAGAAGAAAGTAGAATGTTTACAGGTATAATAGAGACAGTAGGGAAGGTAATTGACATCAAAGGGTCAAGAACAGGTGGATTTACTTTGAAGATAAGACCAGAAAAACCGCTCAAAGAGATAAAAATTGGTGATTCAATATCTATATCGGGTGTCTGTCTGACAGTTGTTGATTGCAATTCAAAGGAATTCTATGTATTCGTGTCAAAGGAGACATTTGAGAGAACTCATTTTGGAAATATTAAAATAGGAGATATTGTCAATTTGGAGACAGCCCTTCACTTGGGAAGTTCTTTATCAGGACACTTAGTTCAGGGTCATATAGATGATACAGGAATAATAAGAGCATTAAAGCGGGTGGGGGAAGCTGTTGAGATGGTAATAGAGGTCAGGTCTCCTATGATAAAATATGTTTCACCAAAGGGCTCAATTGCAGTTGAGGGTGTAAGTTTGACAGTAAATGCTGTTTCAGAAAACTCATTCTCAGTAATGCTTATTCCATATACCCTTGAAAATACAAATCTCAGGTATGTGAAAGTAGGAAATCTGGTTAATATAGAGGTGGACATAATTGCAAAGTATGTTGAATCACTGGTCAAAGGGGCTGAAGAAAGACCTAAGGGAGAAATAACTGAGGAGTTACTCTTTGAGCATGGTTTCATTGAGGGTGAATAGAATATGCCATTTTCAGACATAGAAAAAGCGATTGAAGATATAAGAGGGGGGAGGTTTGTCATCGTTGTTGATGATGAAGAACGCGAGAATGAAGGTGACTTCATAATATCGGCAGAGAAGATAACACCTGATGCCATAAATTTTCTGGCCAAGCATGGAAGGGGACTTATATGTGTTCCTATCACCCCTGAACGACTTGATGAACTCCATATATCTCCAATGGTGCCAAAGGAGAATAACACCGCGCTTCTAAAGACAAATTTTGCTGTCTCAGTTGATGCGAGACATGGCACAACAACAGGCATATCTGCTCACGATAGGGCAACAACAATAGAATGGCTCATCTCGCTGGACGCTAAGCCAGATGACTTTGCAACACCGGGGCATATATTCCCTATAAGGGCAGAAAAAGGCGGTGTTCTGACAAGGGCAGGGCATACAGAGGCAGCGGTTGACCTCTGTAGATTGGCAGGTCTATATCCTGCAGGTGTTCTTTGTGAGATTATGAGCGAAGATGGCACTATGGCACGCCTTCCATACCTTGAAGAACTGGCAGAGGATTTCAATCTTAAAATAATATCAATAAAAGACCTCATTGAATTTAGATTCAAGAATGAGAAACTGGTGAAGAAGATTCTTACAACGCACCTTCCCACAAGATTTGGTGAGTTTGAACTGAATGCCTATGCAACTATTGTTGATGAGAATGTCCATGTTGCGCTTGTAATGGGAGATGTGAGGTGCAAAGAGGATGTTCTTGTCAGGGTCCACTCGCAGTGTATAACAGGTGATATATTCCACAGTTTGAGGTGTGATTGTGGCGACCAGTTTGAATATGCTATGAACCTGATTGCCAGGGAGGGAATGGGAGTATTACTATATATGGGTCAGGAGGGCAGAGGAATAGGTCTTCTTGAGAAACTGAGGACATATGTTCTGCAGGATGAAGGCGTTGATACAGTAGATGCAAATATACTTCTAGGGCATAAGCCTGACGAACGAAATTATGGACATGGCGCTCAGATTCTCTCTGACCTCGGTCTTACAACTATACGGTTGATAACAAATAATCCGGCAAAGCGTGTAGGTCTTGAGGCGTATGGAATAAAGGTTGTAGAAAGGATACCGATTGTCATAAAGCGTAGGGAGAACGAAAAATATATGATGACGAAAGCGAAGAAGATGGGGCATATTATTGAGTAGTTATTATTTTCATCTGATTTATTTTATATGGAGGTTATAGATGGTTAAGAAATTTGAGGGAAATCTTGATGGAAAAGGGCTGAAGGTAGCAATAGTTGTATCTCGCTTTAACGACTTCATTACAAGACGGCTTTTATCAGGAGCTATTGATTGTCTTGTGAGGCATAATGTATCAGAAGACGACATAAGCGAACATTGGGTTCCTGGCTCATTTGAGATACCATATCTTGCAGGAAGACTTGCAGAAAAGGGTGGCTATGATGCTATTATATGCCTTGGAGCAATAATAAAGGGCGATACCACTCATTACACATACATTGCAAGTGAGGTAGCGAAGGGAATAGCTAATTTATCACTCAAGCATTCAATGCCAATTATATACGGCGTGATAACACCGGATAATCTAGAGCAGGCGATAGAGCGTGCGGGCACAAAAGAGGGAAATAAAGGTTTTAATGCTGCACAAACAGCGATTGAGATGGCAAATCTATACAAGCAGATAAAGTAATGGCAGATGGGTTCAAGACATAAAGCGAGAAGGTCTGCAGTAATTCTTCTATATCAGATTGAATGTTCATCTAAGAGACCTGAAAGGGTAATAAAAGAGTTTTTTGAGAATGAGGAGAATATGTCCTCTGATGAACGTGAATATTGTAAATTACTCGTTTCAGGTTATCTCAAGAATAAAAAGAAAATTGATACATTAATATCAGAAAAAGCAGAAAAATGGCAATTGAAGAGAATAGCGGACTATGAGAGGAATATACTGAGGGTGGGCATTTTTGAACTTCTATATAGAGATGATATTCCACCGAGGGTCGCTATAAATGAGTCAATAAATCTTGCAAAAGAGCTTGGCTCAACAGATAAATCATTTGCATTTATTAATGGCATAATGGACTCAATATATAAAGATATTCAAGACATAAAACTAAAAGATGAAGGTAGGAAAGATAAAAAATGAAGGTGGCAATAATCTCTGATATTCATAGTAACCTTGAGGCACTCTCATCTGTAATTGATGATATTTTAAGGGAAGAAATTAGTAGTATAATAAATGTTGGAGATACAGTTGGTTACGGTGCTGACCCTGATAAATGTCTTGATGTTTTGATGGCTTTCTGTGGCATTAAGATTGCTCTTCCGCCTGATATACCCAAGGAAGCGGAAAAACTGATAGGAAATTGTTCAAAGAGAGTCGCAGGAAATCATGACTGGGGAGTTCTGAATAAACTACCAAGGGACTGGTTTAATGAGATGGCAGCAAAGGCACTTTCCTGGACAGAAAGTAGATTATCCCAGAGGCACATCAGTTTTCTTGAGAGTTTACCCTTAGTTGAAAGGTTTGATGAGACATTAATTGTCCATTCAAGCCCTATAAGACCGGAGGAGTTCAACTATATTACCAGCCCGGACAATGCGTATCATTCATTGAGAAGCACAGACGAGAGGATAGTTATAGTGGGGCATTCACATATTCCTGGCATCTTTATACTAAGAGATAATGAGATATACGGTGGTTGGGAGTATGAATATGTGTTAAAAGATGGCGAAAGGTTGCTTATCAATGCTGGAAGTGTAGGACAACCAAGGGACAGTGACCCGAGGGCATCCTATGCGATATATGATACAGATAAGAAGAGCATAAAGATTCTCAGGGTAGAGTATGATATTGATACAGCAGCGAATAAGATAAGAAATGCTGGAATTCCAGTTCGATACGCTGATAGATTGAAGTGGGGACTTTAAGAATACTCGGAGGGACTCTTAAAGGAAGAGTTATTAATTTTCCTGATATCTCTCGGATGAGACCCATTGAGTCAATAATAAGAAAGTCGCTATTTGATATTCTGTCATCATTTCCAGAGAAAGATATATTTATAGACCTGTTCGCAGGTAGTGGGACAGTCGGCTTTGAGGCGTTAAGCAGGGGATTTCACAGGGTTATTTTCATAGAGAATGATAGTAGATTGACAGAATCAATACTGGTGAACGCACATAAATTAGCAGTGATTGAGAATATTGATGTGATATTAGGGTCAATTCCTGGGGTTTTTACAGATAAAATGGTCTTTTCAACCCCGGATGTTATATTCCTTGACCCACCATACAGGACAGATATCATTGAAGAGACAATATATAAGATGATATCGGTTGGAATGATAGAGAGGAGAACATTGGTCGCAATAAAGCACAGCAAGATGAAAAGCATTAAGTTGGATAAAATGAATATGATAAAGGTAAGGAGATTCGGTGGCTCAGTCCTGTCAATTATGAAGTTGAAATAGTATTTATTATCAGTAAGTTATAATAAAACTCTAAAGATACTTATTTATAAGATTCAGAAGTTTCTGCATAATAAGATAAAGACCAAAAAGAGATGCCCGATTTAATCTGTTAAATTACCCCTTGACAGTTTATTTTTTGTCTGATATACTCAACATTAGTTGAGTAAATACTATTTAGAAAGGGGTGATTGATATGATGGTGGAAGGTTTGACTGAGAGGCAGAGGGTCGTTCTGAACCTCCTTGTTCGCCTCATAGAGCGTGATGGAAGACCCCCAACTGTCAGGGAGGTCGCAAAAGCCCTATCTATTACAGTCAGGGGGGCGTATGACCACATCCAGGCACTTGCCCGAAAGGGTTATATCCGCCTTCGCAGTGGCTCCGCCCGGGGTGTTGAGGTGGTGAAGTCGCTGTCAGGACTGATGTCCGCCCCCGCGCAGGTGATGCCACTGCCAATTCTTGGACGCATTCCAGCAGGTGACCCGCTTCTCTCGGAGGAATACTGGGTAGACACTATATCCCTTGACAGAAGTTTGGTTCCTGATGGCACCGCCTTTATGCTGGAAGTCGTCGGCGACTCTATGATTGGCGACCATATCACGAGTGGCGACCTCGTCCTCGTCCGCCCGGACCCAAAGCCAGAAGATGGCTCCGTAGTCGTGGCGGTGATAGGCGATGAGGCAACTGTCAAGCGCCTTGGCAAAATAGACGGAAAGCCCGCCCTAATACCCTCAAATCCCGCCTATTTACCCATAGTCCTTGATGAAGAGAAGGGCGATGTTCGCCTGGTTGGTGAGGTCGTGGGTCTTATAAGGAGGAGGTTCGGGAGGTGATGCATCTATGGCTGTTAACTACTGGGATGAGCCAATCAGGGTTGGCGCCATATTCTCTTCGTCGGCAGTAAGCCCTGTCTGGTTTGAGTGGAACGGCATAAGATACCAGATACGCAGTATCACATACAGGTGGGACGACAGGAAGGGCACATCAAAGATTTACTGCTTCTCTGTGACAGATGGCGTTGACCTCTTTGAAATCGCCTTTGACCCCGCCCATATAGAATGGAGGATACTCTCATCGTCCTGCGCCGGCTGAACGGGTTAGGTTTTGCTGTCTCTGCTGGGATTTAGCGGAAGGGGTTTGATATGCGGTGGATAGCACATATAGATATGAACGCATACTTTGCTTCTATTGAGGAGAAGGTCAATCCTGCCATAAAAGGCAAGCCAATATTGGTGACAGGCGCGCCCGAGGGAAGGTCCGTCGTCTGCACTGCTTCCTATCCTGCGCGAAGATATGGCATATTATCAGGTATGAGTTTGAAGGAGGCGCTCCGCCTCTGCCCTCATGCTGTCGTCGTCACGGGAAACCCCGCGAGATACACCGCCACGCTCTCAAAACTAGTCCGCATTCTTGGGGGCTTTACCCACCTCATAGAGGTCGCATCTGTGGATGAGGTCTATATGGATGTAAGCGGAATTGTAGGGGATGGCGGCAGAGAGGAAGCGAAGAGGTTGGCGGGGGAGATAAAGAGAGCAGTTGCAAGCGGTCTTGACCTTCCATGCTCTGTCGGCATTGCCCCGAATAAGGTTCTTGCGAAGTTTGCGAGCGGTCGCCAGAAACCGCTTGGTGAGGTAGTGATAGCGCCCGAAGATGTGGAGAAGGTGCTTGAGAACCTGCCCGTAGATGGTCTGCCTGGCATAGGGTTAAAGACCGCAATCCACCTCAGGGGGCTTGGGATAACAACATGCGGTGAACTGGGCAGGGCGTCCGTCGGACTTCTCAAGACAAGGTTCGGCGTCATTGGTCTTACGCTGAAGGCGATGGGGCAGGGGATGTGCGAGACGCCGCTCGTGCCATACTACGAGGCGCCCGAGGCAAAGAGCGTCGGGCACTCGGTAACACTTCCCGAGGATGTATATGATATGGAGAGGGTGAGGGGGGTTATCTTCTCGCTTTCCGAGAAGGTTGGGCGCAGAATGAGGAGGCACGGCTACAGGGGCAGAAGGGTATGTGTGGTGCTGAGGAAGGGGGACCTTGTGAGTGTGGTCAAGCACAGGACATTGAAGACCGCCACGGATGACGCGAGGAAGATATACGCTGAGGCGTCTCTCCTCATCAAGGGCATAGGTATTGACGATAGGGGGGTGAGGATGCTGGGGGTGTCTGTCTCGCTGATAGAGATGGGCGGTGAGGTTGTGCCGCTATTTGAGGAGGATGCGGTGGAGAGGGCGCTGATAAGGGCGCTTGATGAGGTGAACAACAGATATGGTGAGTTCACAGTGTCGTGGGCGAGGGCATATCTGTCAAGATACAGGTTGTGGCATGTCCCTATGAGCAGAAGACCCGGCGAGCTGGTAGGAAGGTAAGATGTTGTTTTATTCTTTACTATGATTAATATTAATTTGATGCTGTTTATATATTGGTATTTAATTAAGTATAAATTTTATTTTCTTAAAATCTCAAAATCAATGAAACATTGCCTTTATATCACCAATAGATGTTGTTTCTACCATAGTATTATAGTCGCCTATCTCTATCTCTTTTATAACCTTTGATGGATAATAACATGTTGTATAAAGTGAATCATTTTCACCTACGCAGTTATCACGACCCCTGCTTAGACCATACATTGAGCTTGAAGTCCAGTTATTAAGATTTATCTCTGAATCCTTTGTGCCATCAATGTTGAAAACACTAATTTTATTTATTTGTGAATGAATAACAAAGATATGGTTCCAACCAAAAGCAACACCTAAGGCATAGTTATTACAATCTGCCCATTTACTCCATGAATAACCATTCCACACATTAATTCTGAGCCGGTCATATCCAGAAGCATAAATTGTTAGTTTATCATTTTTATTAGCTTCAATACCACAGGAATAAGAACCAAATGGGTCTGTTGATAAATAATATAAATATTGTCCATTATCCTTATCATGAACTTTACATCTTGGTGAATTCATGTCAATAGCAACTATTGTGTCTTTTCCAAAAAAATATGGGTATGCAATATCATATACAAACCATTGACCTTGAAGTAACTGCCAGTTCTGAACTATGCTATGAGATTCATCATTCTTAAACTTACAGAAATAACACTTATTGTAACTGTCACCCACACCAGCAGCCCAAATATTTCCATCTTCCGGGTCGTATGCAAGACCATTAACACCATCATATGGCTGACCATCAAGTGTGAATGTTCTTATCGTATCACCTGGTGCTGAAAAGGCATATATTGCTATAAAAAATAATCCAATCACAACAAACTTCATCATATTTCACCACCTTTCTATAATATTTATAGAAACTATAATCTAATATATTTTATTCATATTTGATTGAATAGTTTGTGAACTAAAGATGGATTTTATTATTCCAATGCTTTCAGGAATTATATTATCAAGGACTTTACCGCGAATTAATATTGTGCCATTTTTACCAACAGCCCATACATATATTCCATTACAAGCAATACCATAAAGATTAATATTTACAGGGCAGGATTCCTTCTTCCATGTATAACCCTTATCAGAACTATAAAGTATAGTTCCATTTGCACCCACACAGAAAACATCATAATCTGTCCACCATTTTATAGCATATAAATTTTCACTTGTTGTAGATTCAACTTTAAACCAACTACTACCATTCCACAACAATATTGTGCCATTAGCACCACAAGCATACGCTTGAGTTGAAAAATAAACAGATACACAATAGAGGTCATTTGTTGTTGGACTATTAGGATATAGAGACCATACACCATTTTCATAATCAACTATTGTTCCTCCTGCACCGACAGCCCAAGATGTGTTAGGTATATAATTATATTCATCTCCAGAAACTGAATGAAGGTCTTTTGTTGTAGGTGACGATTCATATTTATACCATACTGGTTCTTCTCCACCTCCATAGAGAATTGAACCACTTGAACCAACAATAAACCCTTCTTTTGGTTTAATCAGAGTAACAGAAAATAAATTATCTGAAGTTGGTGAATCTATTAAAGTCCATTTTCCCGTTCCTCCTCTTTTGTAACATATTGTTCCATTATTACCTACAATATAAATACCCATTGGAGTAGAGGAAATGCCAAATAAATTCTCAAAGGTCGGAGGATATTCTTTGCGCCACTCTGGATTAGTAAGATTTGAATATGAAGGATAAGAACAGTGTAAAACTATCCCATTATTACCAACTACGAAATCACCAAGATAGCCATTCATAAAATTTAAGTTCTCACTTGTAAGATTATGTTCATATATATACCATTCTTCTGACATTATAGGTATCGTAAATAACATAAATACAATTAATGAACACCATAAAATGTATTTTTTTAACATTTTTATCCAATCCTAAGGAACAGTAACTGTCCTTATATCCGGTTTATAATTATATTTCTCATAACTTGTTGTTAAATTGGCATTAGTGCAACCTAAACCAACATTAAAATGAATTATACTAAAAGAATCTATAATAAACAAAAAAAACACCACTATATTTGGTGCCCAAATAAACTTGCTCATAAACCACCTCCTTGACTGTTTCTTATTATTAATATAACAAATAAATATGAAAAAGTCAATAGAAAAAATATAATATAAACAAATTTATTTTACATTCCCAAACACAATTGGTGCTTCCCGTTTATATGACTCTATTGAATCGGAGGCGTGGACTGCGTTCACCTGTATGTTCGTGCCGAACTTCGCCCTTATTGTGCCCGCCTTTGCCTTATCCGGGTCCGTCGCACCAATAATCTCGCGCACCCTTTCAATTGTATTTTCACCCTCAAGTATCATCGCCACTATCGGTCCCGATATTATAAATTCAACAAGGTCTCTGTAGAAATCCTTATCCCTGTGAACGCTGTATAACTCCTCCGCCTCATTCTTTGATAGAGTTAACATCTTCATCTCAATTACTCTCAGGTTATTTCGCTCAAAGAATGAGATAATATCGCCTATAACTGCCTTTTCAACAGCATCGGGCTTTATTATCACAAATGTCCTCTCCATAATCCTCCTTACTTATTAAACATCTGTATCTTCTTTCTCTCTGCCATATAGATATAGAAATGCTATGGACAGCACCTCCCAGAACGATATGAACGCCTCATACTCACCCATATTATATGTGAACATTCCTACAACAATAAATGAAGTTACTGCTGATAGGCCCAGTGCTATTATATTCTTGTTATTCTTTTGCCTTAGAAGCGCGATATAAATAGACACAAATAGAGCGATGAGTGCAGAGAGACCGAGAAGACCCCTCTCCGCTCCAATTTGCAAGAAATTGTTATGAAGATGAGGATGGAATTCTTCTACAGAATAAGGTCTATATTCTGATATTATAAGTGCAACATTTCTTGGTCCAACCCCAAACAATGGGTATCTTTTGATTAAATCTATACCTATTGGATATAATTTCCAGCGCCATTCTTTCACCGACCTTGGTTCCCAGAAAAAGCCCTTGTTATCAAAACTGTATATCGTGTCTATTATCCTGAACCTTGTCATTGGTATTAAGAATGAAGAGATGATAAATGCTGTGAGGGTTATGATGAAGACCTTTCTTTTTGTTTTTATTATAAAGATGATGATAGATGTAACAACACCTAAAATAGCGTTCCTGACAAGAGAGAGTAAAGACGAGATTATTATTATTATAAAACCAGACCATCTTAATATGCTGTCAATAACTCTATTTCCTTTTGAGAGTTCTTCACTGAGAAACCAGGATGCAACACAAAATGCCATTGGCAGGTTTGTGCCAATCGCGTAGTGTATAAAGCCACCAAATCTATCTGAATAGATATTCAGGTTTTTAAGATGATAGAAAAATTGAGATGTAAAGTATATACCATTAAGAACCGAACCAAGAAGGAATGCAGAGGCAAGAATTCTCGCCCATCTTCTGTAGCCGCCCTGAACAGTGATTATGAAAATAAGAATTGCAGGTGCTGTCTTATAAAACCAGATGAGTGAATTCTTCATATATACCGAACCTAAATCCCCCATAGTAAAGCATGACGCTATTGACGATATGAATGATGTTAATAAAAATATACCTATGAATATCTCAACCCCTGTATTCTTTGGTCTCAGTTTAAATACTATCATTCTTAAAATAAATAGGGGTATGGCAAATGTGTAAAAGACAATTGGAAGGGCGGCTATTGATAGGGATGACAGAAGAAAGACCAGAACAAGTGATACGAGGAAGAGGTCATCAATAATCTTTTTGCTTAATCTCATTTCTATTGACCTGCGACATTTTCATATACACTGATTGTATTTCTTACAGTTTTCTCCCATGAGAACTCTCTTGACCTTTTATATGCTCTCTCAGCGTATTCATTTCTCAATCCTTTATCTGTTAGCAATTTTATAATCGCATCTGCAATTATATCTTCTCTATCAGGGTCAACATATAGACCGGCATCGCCTGCCACCTCAGGGAGAGAAGACCTGTCAGATACGATAATAGGCACTCTGCACGACATCGCCTCAATAGCGGGAAGCCCGAAACCCTCATAATATGATGGTATTAACAGTGCGTATGCGGCAGAGTAGATTATATACAGGTCCTCGTGGGGAATTATGCCTGTTACTATAACGCTGTCTTCTAAGCCCTCTTCCTTCAATATTGGTTCCATCTGTTTGTAGAACCTTCCAGGTTCAGTTATCATAACTAATTGGACATTATGACCTTTCAGGCGAACTTCAATAAATGCCTCCACTATTCCAGGTATGTTCTTATTGAACTCCTGCCTTCCAACAAATAGCAGATATGGTCTTTCTATATTATATTTGCTTAAAACAGGTGATGGGTCTATTCCATCAAGGGGTTTAAAGCCCTCATCGGCAGCAGGATATATTATAGTTATCTTACTTGGCGAGACACCGAGCAAATGAACAATATCCTTTGCTGAATGTTTAGAATCAGTAATTATATGGTCACAGAATCTTGCTGTTCTATTTACAATTGACCTGTAGATTGGGAAAAAATTTCTCATCTTTGATGGTGGTAGGTATTCTCTAAAAATGAAGGGCATCAAGTCGTGTATTGTGATTATCATCTTTGTGTTCGTCGGAACAAGAGGAATCATAAAGTAAGGTGAGTGAAGGACATCTGCTTTTATATTCTTCAACACATCTGGAATTACAATATGCTCGGTGGGGGAAAATGGTGCTGACCCTATCTTTACAATATTGAAATTCTGTTTATCTTTTAAAATGTCATAAAAATAATCATAGGATGTGTCATCGGAAACAAGGATGAAATATGTATTGGTATTATCTATGTAGGATAGATATTTTACAATGTTGATGAGGTAGGTAACGATACCACCAGAACTTTTTGTGAACCATCTTCCATCTATTGCGATGTTCATAGTTATAACTTAAGCGATAATTCTACCATATCTTAAATAACCAAGTATAACAGCAAAGAACCTTATCAGGGAAACGAACAGTTCATAAATAAATGAAAGCGTTGCATGAAAAAACCTTACATCCTTTCCCCTGCATCTCTTCAAAGTTGAATATATAGCGGATGTCATAATACCAGCAATTCCAAAAAAGCAGAGATAGATTTTTCCAATTGATAGTGCATATATTATGAATATCAGACCAATATAGTATGGGTAATGTCCTCTTGCAAGTGCCCTGAAACCAGTTTTTTTAAATAGGGCGGGGAATCTCTTAGCGAGTTTTGGGTCAATGAAATGTTTTACAGCGTCTTTAACGGGCTTGAAATAGTCATTATCAGTTCTCATATGATAGACAATACAGTCATTAATAAATACGATTACAAAACCAATAGAAAGAACCCTGAAAGCCAGGTCAGTATCTTCTCTGAACAGTTGACCGAAGAATGGCTCTTTATATGATATGTCAAAACAACCGGTGTTTAATAATATATCCTTTCTATAGAACATATTTGATGTTGTCCAATGTCCACCTTTTCTGTTGTCAATATAATTAGAGAAAAGAGTTGGTTTTTCATCTGAGTGCGGGGTTGTTATCCCCTCAACACCTCCGATAACACCATCTTCAAATGGTCTGGTTCCATTACAGAGCCAATCGGGCAATGCGACGCAGTCATCATCTATGAATGCAACGATATAACCCTTAGAACGAGCGATGCCAATATTTCTTGCATGCGCCTGTCCCATTCTTTTTGGAAGACGCTTGAACTTTGCTCCAAAGGACCTTACAACTTTTCTTGTTTCGTAACCCACCGAGAAGTCATCTATGACAATTACCTCAAAAGGTGGAGCGTTCTTTTGAGAGTATATTGATTCAAGGCATCTTTTCAAAAGGTGCGGTCTATTCCTTGACGGTATTACTACACTTACATATATGTCGTCTTCACTCTTCATTTTCTACTTTTTACATTAGAAAGGATAAGTGCAATGTCGTCCCTTTTAATCAAACATGATATGAATGAAATTGATACAAATACTGCTATTGCTGGAATAAGCGTCCACCATCTATTAATACAATATTCACCTATTACAATGATTATAGAGATTATAAATCCGAATATTAGAAGCAGTATATTTGCTTTTATTTGTCTTATCAAAATAATTGAGCATGATAATAGGAGAACTACTTCAGTCAGGACTGTCGTTATGGCAGCACCTGTTAAGGTAAGTTTTGGTATGAGAATTAAGTTTAACACTACATTAAATACAAGACATACCAGCGTGGCAATCATATTAAATCGCTCAAAACCAAGGGAGATAAGTATAGAATATAAGATGTAGTTCACAAATATGAAAGGTAGAGCCCAGAGAAGTATATTAAGAATATTATAGGCAGGGATGAATGGCGCACCATATATAAGTGTAATGACAGGTCTTGAAATCGGTGTGATTACAATAGGGCAGAGCAAACCGAAGAAGAGCATAGGGCGTAGAAGCTGACCTGCCTTAACAATGTCTTCTTTCTTATATTTTGCAACCATTGATAGAGCAGGAAATACACCTGTAGCAATTGCTGCCGGGAAGACCATCATTGCATCTATTATCTTATACACAGCACCGTATCTTCCTATCTCATCAGAGGGAATTCCAGTTAAATTCATAATTATAATGTCTATTCTGAAATAGGCGATTATAAATAAACTTGAGAAAAATATAAATACCGATGATTTCAGAATACTATTCAGTGTATCCTTTGACAATTGAAAGTCAATGTGTGATATGAACCTTCTTACCAGTAAGATTCCTAATATGAAGATAGCAATACTTGCCAAAAGGTGAGAAAGGGCGGCTGAAATTGTATTTCTATAAATAAAAACTAATATGATAGTTGAAATGAGCAGTATTACTCTCCAGAGTATAAATAGAAGTGTCTCCTTCTCGGGTAGAAATTTTGACCTGAAAATAGAGAAAAAGACCTCAATAAACCAATAAAAGGATAGTGAAATTGTGAGAATAATAGCAACATTATTATCTGCAAAATGAATAGGACCATATATTATAAAGACAGTTGATAATATAATGATAATGACTATGATTATCAATTTGAGTGAGAATAATGTGCTGATAAATTGCCTGAGTTTCGCACCTTCATATATGGAGGTCTCTCTCAAAACTATAGTAGAAAGTCCAAAATCGCTGATAACACCTGCAAATATTGCAAATGTAATCGCAACAGTGAATGTCCCGTAATCAGATGGAGAGAGGAGGTGGGTCAGAATAATTGTATAAATCAGTATTAGAGGTTTGGAGATTAACTCAGACAGAATTTTGAATAGAATATTTTTTATAGAGCCACTTGTGAGCGAATGGGGGTTTTTATCCTCTGTCATTTCTCTCAATTTTGTTTGATATTACCAGAATTATGTTTGTATATATAAATAAACTTCTCCCAATTACTGTCTCCATAGTGGCTCTTAACAAAAGTGCAATAAATGATGAAAGAATCAAGAGAGCAAGAAGACCTTTTTTAGACATTCCTTTTCTTGAAATGATTATTATCTGAATTAATACCACCATAAATAAGATAAAACCGACCAATCCAAAGTCAACTGCTACTTGAAGATACAGATTATGTGTCCAACCCCATCTGTTCTTGGCAAAATCAACAATATAAAATTTATCCCTAATATATTCAATATTGGACTCCTTATCGCTGAATGAACCCCAGCCACTTATTGGCTTTTCAGATATCATTTTGAAGGCAACTTTGAAGTTATATAACCTTTGAAGGTCCATATAATATTGTGAACTTGACTTGATTTCTGAAATACGACCTTTTATATTAGACCTTATTACAGGAATAGAAACTAGTGAAGTTAGTGTTATAAAAACAATAGTTAATAAAATCAGCAAGTTAGATATAATTAGTTTATGTTTTTTGATAATAATACATAGAATTACTATAGTGAATATTGCCATAATAATCCATGAGCCTCTTGATAATGAAAGAATGACTGCTATTGCAATAATAATTATTTCACTGAGCATGATGAACCTTCTATCTTTTGTTGATAAATATATTCCAAGAGATATAAGAAATGGGGGTATCAAGAAGACACCGAGGTAGTTTGGGTGGTCAAAAGTTGAGTATGCCCTTACAAGGTTATGTAATAATACTGCGGGTTGGTTGTATGCAGGTGGCGGAAACACTTCCCTGAGGATTGGTAAGAAAACCTGTAATATGCCAACTATGCAGGTAATGCACGCAACTGGTAGAAATATTCTGAAAATCCATTTTATATCAATCTTATCAATTAAGAAATATAATGCAAAGAATGCCAGAAAACCCTCAATATACCTTATACCCTGTTTTAATGTCGCTATTCTGTCAAAACTTGTTATTGAAATGACGATAAACCATATTATTAGGAGAAATATCGGTATAAATAGCCGGTATCTATATATGATTCGCCATTTCTCTTTTACTATTGCTCCTACAATGATTGATAGCAATCCAATCTCTGTAGTAGAGATAGTCAAACTGCTTAATAAGTCAATTCTTCTCTCAAAGATGAAGTATAGAAAGAAAATGGTAAATGCTTTATCTGGTGAGATAATAGATAATGTTATCAAAAGAAATAATGAGACAATAAACAGTAATTTTGAGATGCTCAATGGAATTTTTAGATATAATAATGCGATTATTATGACAAGAATTATAGACAATGTCCAGGCAAACCATCTGCTCTTATAAAACATAGGTGAATAATAACAAAATTATCCGACATTTTTCATAGAAATTCTCCTTCAGAAACATTATGATAATTTTTCAACTAATAATCTCTATATCTGGTTATATTCTGAATTAAAAAAAAATTGTATTATTAATTTTGATATAGATAGTAAGTCGTAATTTATTTACAATAAGTTATATCTATTGTTTAATATAATAGAGAGGTCTGATTTGTAATGGAAGAGAGGACAAAAGGAATAATACTAATCATTGTAGTGGTGTTGCTTGTAATTTTATGCCTTGTATGCGTATTCACACCTATTTTTAGTATATTTACGAAGGCAATTGGATTGAAGTAGGTTATCTCTTGCCTGAAATTATCTAAATTTCATATAAAAAGATAAAGAATTTATTATAATGTCCAAATATGGCTAGCAGAGATTCAGAAGAGAGAATAATACCTGTAGAGATTTCAGATGAAATGCAGGCATCCTATCTTGACTACTCTATGTCTGTAATAGTCGGAAGAGCACTGCCTGACGCAAGAGACGGTCTCAAACCGGTCCATAGAAGAATCCTCTATGGAATGTATGAGATGGGCATTCGTCCCGACTCGTCGTATAAAAAGTCGGCAAGGATAGTTGGTGATGTGATGGGTAAGTTCCATCCACATGGTGACCTTGCTCTTTACGATGCCCTCGTCAGGATGGCGCAGGATTTCACCATGCGATATTCACTTATTGATGGTCAGGGCAACTTTGGTTCTGTTGATGGAGACCCCCCAGCAGCAATGAGATATACAGAGGTCCGTTTAACACCTATTGCGATGGCAACGCTTGCAGATATTGAAAAGGAGACAGTTGACTTTATCCCAAACTTTGACAATACAATGAAGGAACCAACTGTTCTACCAACGGTAGTTCCAAATCTGCTTCTAAATGGTTCAGACGGTATTGCTGTAGGTATGGCAACAAAGATTCCACCACATAATCTGACAGAGGTTGTGGATGCTACAATATCACTAATTAAGAATCCTGATTTAGGTATTAAAGACCTTTTGAAATATATTTCTGGACCCGATTTTCCGACTGGTGGATTTATAATCGGTGCTGACGGTATCAAAGAAGCATATAAGACAGGTAAAGGTAAAATAATGATAAGAGCGAAGGTATCAGAGGAGACAACACCAATGGGGAAGACGCGACTTGTAATATCAGAACTGCCATATCAGGTGAATAAAGCCAAACTGATTGAACAGATAGCAGAACTTGTCAGAAATAAGAGGTTGGAGGGTATAGCGGATGTTAGAGATGAGTCGGATAGGGAGGGGCTTCGCCTTGTAATAGATGTCAAGAGGGGAGAGGATACAAATATTCTGATTCAAAAACTATTCAAGTTAACTCCACTTGAGATTTCATTCGGTATAATAATTCTTGCACTTGATAAAGGCAGACCCAGGATAATGAACCTCAAGAATATTCTTGAAATATTCATAGAACATAGAAGAGAGGTTGTAACAAAGAGGACTAAATTTTTGCTTGTAAAGGCGCAGGAGAGGGCGCATATACTTGAAGGGCTTAAAATTGCAGTAGATAATATTGATGAGATAGTGAAGATAATAAGGGGTTCAGAAAATGTTGACAAAGCAAGGGTATCACTAATCAGCAGGTTTGCTCTTTCAGAAAAACAGGCGCAGGCGATTCTTGATATGCGTCTATCACGCCTTACTGCACTTGAAAGAGCAAAAATAGAAGAAGAGTTAGATAGCACAATTAAAGAGATAAAGAGATTGGGTAAGATACTTGAAAGTCCCGAGCTTCTGGACAGTGAAATAGTATCAGAACTTGGTGCTTTAAAAGAGAAGTTCGGAGATGAGAGGAAGACAGTGATTTTATCTGATATAGAGGATGTGGAGATATACGAACCACCGCCCGAAGAAGACCAGGTGATAACAATAACAAATAATGGATATATTAAGAGAATAGGCGTTTCAACATTCAAGAGGTTAAGGACAAGGATTATTCATATTGAGAAAGGCGAAGAGGCGGACTGGCCATTAGAGATAATGAGTTCGCCATCGAATGGTTATCTTCTTGTGTTTACTCAGAAAGGCAGGTGTTACTCAATAAGAGTGAATGCTATTCCGGAGGTAGAAAATAGCGGACAGAAGGGAAAGGGCATAGGGACATTGCTTGGAATTTCAAGTGAAGATATGGTTTCATTTGCCATTTCCGTTGATAAACCTGATAGTGATGGTTTCATTGTTTTTTCAACAGAGAAGGGTCTTATAAAGAGGTCAGATGTAAAGAACTATACAAATCCAAAGAAGGGTGGGATTGGTGCAATAGGTATAGAGGAGGGTGACCGACTGGTTTCTGGAACTCTTACAACAGGTGAGAACGACATTATAATTACAACTAAATTGGGGCAGGTATTGAGATTATCCGAGCAGAATATAAGGGCATCTGGAAGAACTGCTGGTGGTATAAAGGGGATTAAACTCTCTGAGGGAGATAGGGTAGTGTATGTAAGCAGATTGACTGATACCGGGTTTGTTGTCTTTGCTACAGAAAATGGCTATCTGAAAAGGGTGTCCATAGATGAGTTCCCGAAGAAGGGGAGGGGTTCTATGGGTGTAAAGTGCTTCTCTGAAATAAAAATGGTTGGTAGTGTCATCAAAGGAGAGGTTGTCAGTCCAGAAAGTTCAATTATTATTTCTCTTTCAAATTCAAAAAACTATCAGGTTCCTGTTGAAAAGATTAAAATTCTTAAGAGAAGTGCTCTTGGAGTTAGAATCAAAGAGGTATCAGGAAATATAAAGCTTTTAAATATCATTGGAATAGAAATCCAGTAATTTTTCTACGTAAGAATTCTGCTGAGTTCGTTTGCTATTCCTTCCATTGTAAATACCGAACATCTCTTCAACTGTTTATACGTTGCAATAATAATGAAATTTTGACTTTTTATATATGGAACCTTAAAAATATACAGGTAATCGGTATTCATAAAGGGATTATCGCTTGGTTCAAGAATTGCTGTAATTTCCTTGCCTTCAAATTTTACTCCTTCTGCAAAATCAATAACTTTATCTATCTTCTCTGGATTCTCTAAAATATTGAATATACCACTTCCGTATTCAACCAGGGGATTTTCATCAGTAGTAAATATTAAGCATAGGTTATTAATAGCAAGGAATTTCTCTATAAGGTTAGCTAGTATAGGCACTGACAACTTGAAGAGTGATTTATCCATATCTGATATTTTAAGTTCTGCAAGCGTCTTCAATATTTCACATCTTGATTTTATCTGCCTTTCTCTTTCAATCATCTCCATTATTCTTGAGATTAGTTCACTAATATTTAATAAGATACTATCATTAAATTTATCTGTTGCCTTTTCCTGCCAGAGAAGAACCAAGTTTCCACCATATTCAGATAGTATCAACATACCCATTCTGATATTCAGAAGTTCAAATTTAGAATTCAATACTTCCAAATCCTCCTTATTTATTAACCTGCATCTTTCAATCAATTTCTCTGTGCTAGCCTGAGGTATTATGCTCTCTATCTCCTTTTGAAAGTTGGATTGATTTAACTCCAATTCTGTAAGTATATTAAATACATCACCTTCTGACTTATAAACCAGGATATCTGTGTTCAATGTTTCCCTTATTTTATTTAATAAATCATCCATTGAAGAAATAGAACTTAAATCTCTTACTAATCTATCTTTAATATCTACTTCATATTTACTTTCTTTGATATCATAATAAGAACATACAGTTGATAAAATTGAACTTATCTCCAGATAACTTCGCTCTATGAATTCAACCCAACCTTTGGGTAATTGGTGTTCAAACCCCATAATAATCAGACCCTTTGAAGAAACCCCCTCACTTAAATTAACGATAGTCATCATTATATCTTTGCATTCTAACCGTTCATTTTCTTTATATTCAATAATGTTATATGGACAGGACGAAAGATTAATATTTACATATTTAAACTCCTCATCTTTGTTATTTATATATATAAATTTTATATATTCTGAGATATCATCGCGAACCAATGTGGATTCGGGAACTAACTTATCACCAACTCTTAAATATATTGATGAAAATACTGGTTCAAACTCCTCAAATAATTTTTCATTAAATATATTTAAGATATATTTCTTATCAGTATCATCCTTTAAATGGCTTAATACTGACTTTTTAATATCGTTCAGTTTTATTTCAAACCTTTCTGATAGATTGCTAAGACATTTGCTGTAAAAGAAGAATACAATATCTATTAAATTCTCTACCAGTGACAATGTATTTGTATCTTCATCTTTGCTTTCAAGCGATGTAAGTAAGAATATATAACTATGATTATCAATTTCATATTTTTTCACCAGTAATCCATTTTTTATACTGAAGAAATGGCTTGGTAATAAAAGTTCTAAATCAGTAATCAGTAGTTGGTTCCTATTAGACACTCTCTCTATAAGACCCTCTGTAAATATTGTGTTTGAAAGAATCTCTTCTAATTCACTGGATTTCTTGAACTGATATACTTTCGCTAACTTATTCCTGTACTGCCTTAAAAGTAAACCATTATCAAGACCTGAAATATTTAATATATTTGTTATACCTTCTTTAATAATTGATAGAGGGTCATCTGATTGAAGCGACCTTGTAATATACTTATAAAGTTCATTAATGTTTGTGAGGAATTCACCACTTTCAAAGATACTCTTTTTCTTTTCTATCCTGTCTTCAATTATCAATAAGATATAATTTGACTTCCTGAAATGAATAGGATTTATTAACGCTGAAAGTTCTTTTTTTCTTCCAGAGAAGTTCACCAGTTCTAATTCAATGTTTTTAGAATTACCAGATTTTATTGAGTTCTCAATTTCACCCGAAAGCCCTGACTCTGTTATCGTCTTTGACATGAACAGATTTGTTGAGATGATATTTATAAATGGGGGAAGCCCAAGGATTTCTTTAACCCTCTGATTGGAGAATATCACCATCCCATCAGATGAAAGCAAAATAATGCCAAATCCAAAGATATCAATAATTTTCTCTGTAATTGTGTGAAAGATGTCAAATACCTCTTCATCGTCAATGAAGACAACCTGATAGGCAATTTCACCCGAATGGAGTGTCTTTACGCCCAAAATTGTTTTATTATCGCCACCGAAGCATTTGGCATTTAGTAATTTCCATTCACCGATATTATCAATATCTTTTAATTCTTTCAGCAATTTTGTAGTTGTTAAATTAATATCTCTGGGTTCAGAAGGATGCAGTTTGGATGAAGTTCCATCTTCATCTATGAACCTTATTATTTCACCATTACTATCAATAAGTATAGACCTTGTCAATACATTAAAACCCATGCTCAATAAAACTTCTAATATAAGTTTATCAGATTTTAAGTATTTTGGCTTGGGAAGAGGAATATTTATATTAAATTATTTTTATGCTGGAGAAAAACTTGATGGTTTCTTTAAGTCCGGTCTGCAAATCAATCTCTGGTGCCCAGTTTAGAATATTCTTTGCTATTGTAATATCCGGTAATCTTCTCTTCGGGTCATCCTCTGGCAGTGGCAGAAATCTGAACTCCGGTTTATTACCAACGATATCACATATTATTGTTGCAACATCCTTAACGCAGATTTCATTTGGGTTTCCAATATTGACAGGCATATTATAGTCAGAATCCATCAGTTTTACTAAGCCCTTCACCATATCAGATATATAGCAGAAGGAGCGCATCTGACTGCCATCACCATATATAGTAAGTGGTTCATTATTTAATGCCTGAGTTATAAAATTTGGTATAACCCTGCCATCTAACTCCCTCATTTTAGGTCCATAGGTGTTGAATATCCTCGCAATGTGAACCTGAGTTTTATATCTTCTATGATATGCCATAACACATGCCTCAGAGAATCGCTTTGACTCGTCATACACACCTCTAATACCAATTGGATTGCAATTGCCCCAGTATGTCTCTTTCTGTGGGTGGACGTGTGGGTCACCATATACCTCTGAACTTGATGCAATGAGTATTCTTGCATTGTATTTCTGAGCAAGTGAAAGCATATTAAGAGTTCCGATGGAACCCACGCTTAGAATCTCCAGTGACAATGGTTGAAAGTCCTTTGGAGATGCTGGACTTGCGAGGTGATATATACAGTTAATATTTTGTTCATCAATTGATATGAGTTTACATACATCTTCATTTATAAATTTGAAAGATTCAGAATCTTTTATACCTGAGACATTGTCAAAATTTCCTGTAATCAGATTATCAACACATATTACTTTATTACCTTTATTTATTAGATACTCACAGAGATGCGAGCCAATAAAACCAGACCCTCCAGTCACCAGACAAACAGACATATTAATCACTAACAACCTATACCGGAATATTTAAATCCGGTTGCTTTCAGCTCACTCGGAGAGTAGATATTTCTTCCATCAATAACTACCGGTTTCTTCATTATTGATTTCAGTTTCTTAAAATTCACATGCTTAAATTCATTCCACTCTGTAACAATAATAAGACCGTCTGCTTTTTCTGCTGCTTCATATGAACTCTTTTTGTATTCAACATCAGGTAAGACCTGTTTCATATTATCCATAGCAGCGGGGTCATATGCAGATACTATTGTTCCTTCCTCAAGAAGCTTTTTGATTATACAGTATGATGGAGCATCTCTGATATCATCAGTGTTTGGTTTGAATGATAAGCCCCATATTGCAATTTTCTTATCTTTGAGATTTCCCAGGAAATGTTTAATCTTATCAATGACAACATACATTTGTCTCTCATTTACTTCAATAACTGATTTCATTATTTTAAATTCATAATTATACCTCTTGGCTATTTCTACGATTGCTCTTGAGTCCTTTGGGAAACAGGAACCACCAAATCCAACACCTGGATTAAGAAACGCAGGGTTTATTCTTTTATCAAGTCCCATCCCCGTAACAACTGATTTCACATCAGCACCGACTCTGTCGCAAATGTTTGCTATCTCATTTATAAAACTTATCTCCATTGCAAGATATGCATTTGATGAATACTTTATCATCTCAGATGATAGAACATCTGTGATTATGATAGAGCATTGAAGAGGTCTGTAGAGTTGTGCAAGTATTTCACCTGCATATCCTGTGTCATCTCCTATCACGACTCTATCAGGGAACATGAAATCATAAACCGCAGAGCCCTCTCTTAAAAACTCAGGGTTAGATACGACAGCAAATCTGACAGATTTCTTCAGGTTTTCTTTTATCAATCTTGTTACAAGGTCCCCTGTTCCTACAGGAACCGTTGATTTGTTTGCTATTATCATATCGTGGTCAAGATTTCTCCCTATCTGTATAGCAACCTGTTCAACATTGGTAAGGTCTGCTTCTCCATTTGGGGCAGATGGTGTTCCAACAGCAATGAAAACAATCTCACTTTCTTTTATACCTTCGGCGATTGATGTTGTGAAAAAGAGACGTCCTTTTTGCATATTCTCTTGCACAATCTCCTGTAATTGTGGTTCATATATTGGTATCTTACCTTCTTTAAGGGCTTTTATTTTCTTCCTATCAACATCAATACACCATACAGTGTTGCCTAAATCAGCAAAACATGCTCCACTGACCAATCCCACGTATCCTACACCTATAATAGAAATATTATTCATTTTAACCTCTCTTTCCAGAAATCTAGTAGGTCTTTTAACGTCTTTTCTAATGGTATCTCAGGTTTCCACTTAGTTTTTAACCTGAACTTTTCAGAATCACCAATTAATATAGGAACATCAGAGGGTCTCATTCTCATCGGGTCTTTCTCTACCTTTATCTCAATTCCTGTGAGAGATATTAAAAGATGAAGTATATCTTTAATCTTTCTTCCGATTCCCGATGATATATTATAAACCTCACCAGGTTCACATTTCTTCACACAAAGCCAGTATGCTCTAACTATATCCCTGACATCAGTGAAATCTCTTATTGCCTCTAAATTGCCAACCTTAACAGATTTTTCTCTTCCCATTTCTACCTGAACAATCTGCTTTGCAAAATTTGATGTCACAAACACTTCACCTCTTCTTGGTCCAGTATGGTTGAAAGCCCTTGTGCGATATATTGGCAACTCATAAGATATAAAATACTGATAACCCAGGAGGTCTTGAGCAACCTTACTTACTCCATAAGGGCTCATAGGTCTTAATGGGTTTGTTTCTTTTATTGGTATTTCATCTTCTTTTACAAGACCATATTCTTCCGAAGAGCAAGCAAGGTGTATCTTTGGAGGACTTGATAGTGTCCGTGCTGCCTCCAGTATATTCAGGGTTGAGATTATATTTGTTGTTAGTGTTTCAGCAGGGGCATGCCAGGATGTAGGAACGAAACTCTGTGCAGCAAGATGAAATACTATATCAGGTTTTACATTCTGGATGACACTCTTTGTTGATGAGGAGTCTCTTAAATCGGACTCAACTGTTTCTATCTTTTTCTCTATATTCTTGATATTATCACGAATACTCCGCATCCTTATTGTGCCATAAACAGTAGCATCTGGGACATTTTCTAAAATATACTCAGCAAGATGGCTACCTACAAATCCAGTTACACCTGTAATCAATACTTTCTTCATTTTCTAACCTCAAATCTTACTATCTTTTAACAAAACACCTGTTATATCGCGAATATTTCTTTTCCCTTTAGATTTCAAGTATTTTATCAATCCTTCTATTATATTTTCAATAGTTTTTGCACTTATAAAGAGACCGGTGCCTACCTGTATAGCGCTTGAACCAACCAGGAAGAACTCAACAGCATCCTGCCAGGAAGTGATTCCTCCACAGCCAATAACCGGGATGGAGACAGATTGTGCTATCTTATATACCTGCATGAGGGCAAAGGGTTTTATAGCAGGTCCCGAAAGACCTCCTGAGCCACTACCAAGGAAGAACTTCCCCTTTTTTATATCAATTGCCAGTGCTGGCAGGGTGTTTATAGCAGATATTGCATCTGCCCCAGCATCCTGGCATATTCTGGCAATTTCACCAATGCTTGATACAACAGGTGCAAGTTTTGCAATTACAGGTAGTTTGGTATTTTCGCGAACTGCCTTTACTATAGCGAATGATGCATCGGGGTCTAGAGCGAAACTTATCCCACCTTTTCTAATATTCGGGCATGATAGGTTTACTTCAATTGCATCAATAAGCCCTCTCTCGTCACAGATTTTAGCAAGTTTTGCATATTCATCAACCGTTTCACCCGCAATGTTTAAGATAACAGTTGTCCCTTTATCTCTCACTGTTTGTAACTGTGGTATGTAGTTTTTATAGACAATTTCAATTCCTGGGTTTTGAAGTCCAATTGAGTTAATAAGTCCGCTTGCTGTCTCATATATTCTTGGTGGTGGATTGCCTTCCTTTGGAAGAAGGGTCGTTCCTTTCAGTATGATAGCCCCGAATAATTCAGGGGGATATATCCCTTTGTATTCTAGTCCAAAGCCAAAGGTTCCAGAAGCGGCAATCACTGGATTTTTTAACGATAGACCAGTGAATTCAATACTTAAGAGATGTTCTTCCATAAAATATCTGATATCTTAAAAACTGGACCATCACTACAGCAAAGTTGATAGTCATATTTAGCCGGGACTACACAACTGAGACATGCGCCGACTCCACATCCCATCCTTGCTTCTAAACTACAAAAGGCATTAATATTTTTATTAACGAATTCTTTGGCAAAACTTTTTAACATTTCTGTTGGTCCGCATATGAATATTTCATCATGTTCAATCTCTGATTTACTTTTATATAATTCTACTACATTTCCCTGAAAAATACCCTTCACAGCATCTTTTTCAATCGACCAATAGACATCAGTATCATCTACCACATTTCTCAGTGAATCATATTCATTATTATTTCTGACACCAGCAAGAAAATTGAATTCTATTCCATCTCTCTGAAGAACCCTTGATAAATAATGAAGCGATGCTATTCCAGTTCCACCTGCTATCAATAGTGGTCTTTTTCCTTTTACTTGAAAGCCGTTGCCGAGTGGAAATATAAACTCAACTTCATCGCCCTTTATAATTTTTGAGATTTCACATGTTCCCTTGCCAACAACCTTATAAAGAATCTGAATTGTAAAGCCAAGTTCACTATTACATTTGAAGTCGAATACTGTGAAGGGTCTTGGTAATATAATAGAGCTATTATTTGTAAGATAGAAGTTGAGGAATTGACCGGGAATTGGATTGACAGTTGTTTTTCCAATATCAATTGAAAGTGAATAATAACCAGAACCTATGTTCAAATTAGAGAAGACAAATCCCTTGAAGACCTTATCCTTATAATTGTAAAGCATTTTTGAGATGATAATGGAATGGTGAAGATATGTCAAGAATTAATAGGGTAATCTGATTATGTTAAATAATCAACAAGATGTTGACATCGGAAGGGATATTTAGTAAACTATGAGCGATATGATAGCGGATTTGCAGAAGAGCGTTCTTGTTCTCAATTTTTCTTATGAGCCCCTCAATATAACTAATGTCCGAAGGGCTATGTGCCTTATATTGCTTGGAAAGGCACAGAAGGTTGAGAATATGAATGGCAGGGTTATCAGGTCGGTAAGTAGTGAGTTCAAGGTTCCAAGTGTTATCCGTCTTTTAAAGTATATAAACCCTTATAGAAGAAAGGTTAAATTTTCAAGACAGAATATAATAAAGAGAGATGGGGGAGTGTGTCAGTATTGTGGCAAGAGGACAAAGCATCTTACGATAGACCATGTTATACCTATATCAATGGGTGGGAAAGATACATGGGAGAACTGCGTTGCCTGTTGTTCAGAATGCAATACAAGGAAAGGAGACAGGTCACCTGATATGGTTTGTATGACCCTTCTTACCAGACCGAAAGAACCCAATATATATACATTTTTAGGCAACGGTGAATTTTCCAGAAGGATTGAGTGGCGTAAATATCTTTTTATTTCATAAGATGATTAAACGAACTATTCTATTATCAACCATCATATTAATCTTCCTCACTACATCTTGCAAATACTATACTTTTACACCAAATCTACCAAAGTATATAAGAAATATAAATATATCACCATTTAAGAATAATGCCTTTCAGTATGGACTTGAAATAGACCTTACTCAGAAGGTGATAGATGAATTTATTAGCGATGGCACGCTCAAGGTAGTAGATATTTCAAATGCAGATGCAGTCCTCTCTGGCTCAATTGAATCATACAGATTGATTCCTGTAAGTTATGACCAGTATGAACAGGTAAAGGATTATAAGTTAGAGACAAGGTTGAGTTTAAGGTTTGAGAATAAAAACACCAAAGAGATAATATGGGAGGATAACATTGTTGATTATGTCCACTTTTACCCAACAGGAACTGGTGGAGGGACAACAACTGAGTATAACGCGAGAAAGGAACTGATAGATAAGTTGGCTAAGGATGTTGTCAGAAAGACAATTGAAGGGTGGTAGTAGTTTACAGATGAGCAATATTCGCCTTGATAAGAACATTATAATAACTGGCGATGACTCAGTTAGAAAGGAAGAATTAATCAATGATTACAAAATCCTTGCAAAAAACAATAATTACGAAATTTTAACCGTTGATATAGAAAAATTAACAGGGAGAGGTATCCCTGAAATACTCTATACAGTGCCAATGTTCTCAGTTGGAAAGCTCATAATACTTAAAGCGGGTAAACTGAAGGAAACAGAAATTGAACAAATAATAGATGCAATCGGAAGGGCTGATTCCAGGACGATGATAATCTTTGTGGTCGGGTCAATCAGTATTAAATCATCAGATGAGATTAAAAGGAATAATATAGAAATAATAGAGTTAAAATCATTGAAATACAGTGCATTACAGAAGTATATTAAAGATAAATATAAAAATGTTATTAAACTATTCGGTGATTCAATTGTCAACTCTCTGTTTGATATATATGGGAATGACCTGCCAATGATAGATTCAGAAATGAGGAAATTATCATTAATAGCCGAAGAGAAGGATTGCAGCAGAAATGACCTGGAGATGTTAATACCGCAAATTAATATTGAGACAGCGATATATAGAGCGATGGACGAAATACTAGATGGAAAGAAAGAGAATGCTCTTAGGTATTTCTCAGCGTTAAAAGAACAGAGCGTAGATATAAACCAGATACTGGCTTTATTTCAGAACCTGTTTATCCGCTTGATGCTTATCAAAATAAGTAATGCCTGGGATGAGAAACATGCATCAAAGATAACAGGACTTCCGCAATTTATATCAAGAAAATATATTAAATATTCTCAGCATATTACTTATCAGAAATTAAAATATATTATCAATAAGTTAACAGGGATAGATTATTTAATAAAAGAAGGAAAGGTGATAGGTTTTCAGAATCTCCTACAAATTGTAATGAATATGGTTTGAATAAAAGCATTTTAGGGGAGTAGAAACAGGGATATAGAGTGATGGATTATTTAAAAATAATAGTTCATTGGCTTATAATATAATTATGTTATTATATTTATTAAAAAGCATAATAATTTTATTAATAAAGATTTATATATATATTATTAATTATCTTATTGTTATAATACCGCCAATAATAATTGTTATTTTTATTTGGAAGATTGTTGTATTGATTTATAGAAAAATCTTTAATGGCAGAAAGGGATTTGTAAAAGAAAACGGCTAAATAATGCTTAGAAAGAGATTCAGGACAAATATTATAAAGTGTATTGATTACCTGGGTGCTGATTCAAATGAAATCATGAAGATATTGACAGACATTCTACTGAACCTATTCAAGAATAGTGAAAAGCATATTATAGGCAGGAATAGTATAAGCGTTATGGAAATAAGAAAATTCGGGAGTTTCAGGTTAAAGCGAACAGAAGAACGAATTTCAAGAAATCCTAAGAGCGGAGAGAAGATAATTACGGGAAGTAAGATAAAGGTCATTTTCAGGGCATCAGAAAAGATTCTAGAAAGGATTAATGAATAGGATTATGGGGACGAAGAGAAAACAGAAGAGACACAAGATAGCAACCCATAAGAGGAAGAAAAAGCAACGGGCTCAAAGACACAAGAAGAAGTAAGATACTGAGAATATTTAATATTAAACAATAAAAAAGTATTAAATTATTAACAGAATAATTCTTATCGGAAATAGTTATTTATATCTGTTTTTAACTATTTATTCAATTCTAGTCTATTCAAAGATGTATCATCTTTTGAAAACATATCTTCTTTTTCACAAAAGTTACTATTAATTTAAACGCATACATATACCCTCCCCATTAAAATCTAATTTATTTTGAAAACTGTTGATACGAAATAGATTGCATTAATAAGAATATTCTATTCAATTTATTTCTACTCATTAAAATACTAATTTGATACCTATGCTACATTCATTTTTTTTCAAAGAGATTAACGCGAAGGTTCATCTTGTATAAAACCAGAAGTTATGAAATTATATTAAAAAATTATCATAATATACATCAGGATATTTAAGATTATTAATTAATAAATAAATTGTTACTTTTTAATATTGACATATAGAAAATTTGTTTTAATATTTTAATTAATCCTATTAGAGGTGAGGTGATAGATGAAATGAAGAAAACAGATGGAATTGGACTGCCGGAAGTGCAGGCGGTCTATAGCGGTCCAGAGGGTGACCTCTGGGAACTCATTATGGGTCAACAGATTCATATCGGTGGTTTCAGGTCATCTCTTGATTTAGCAGAAAAGGCAGATATTGGAAAAGGCATGAAGGGTGTCGACCTGTGCTGTTGTAACGGTGCTGGAATGCGCTTCCTCATTCGTTTTCGTGATGTAGCAGGTATGACTGGCGTTGACGCTACAGAAAAGGTCATTGAAAGAGGTAAAAAATACAGTGCAGAAGAAGGTCTATCCGACAAGGTGAATTTTGTCTTAGCGGAAGTAACCAAGACAGGTCTCCCCGATGGCTATTCTGACTTCGTCTGGGGTGAAGATGCGTTTTGTTATGTGGTAGACAAAGATGCACTTATTGCTGAAGCAGCAAGATTGGTAAAACCGGGTGGCACTATTGCTTTTACAGATTGGATTGAAGGACCAAAGGGCTTGAGTGACGATGAAGCACAGCGGTATCTGAAGTTTATGAAATTCCCCAATGTCCAGGACCTTGATGGCTATAAGAAACTCCTGGAAAAACACGGCTTTGAGGTTCAGAAAGCAGAATACACAGGACGCTTTGCACCCTATGTGGACTTATATCTGAATATGATTGACCAGCAATTAACCTACGATGCACTAAAAATAATTGGCTTCTGCCAGGATACAATGACCTATCTTGCAAAGGAAATGCAATTTATGCAGGGGCTTGCACATGCAGGAAAAATAGACCAGGGTCTATTTGTTGCCCGCAAGAAGTAGTATTATATGTGGGGAGAGATTAAACCTCTCCCCTATTTAATCTATTTACTGTAGATTTTCTATAATTTAAAAGTTATGAGATAGGTGGTTTTTTAAATAATTTTTTATAAAGAAGAAGCAAAAGATAAATTATCCTTATGGTATGTGTAGTTTATAGTTGCCCATTTATTCCAGCAGAATGGATAACCTCACATGGTCTTAATGCGAGTCGTATTACTCCCTCTATTGATATGATTGCACCATACAGAACAGGTGAGGGAATATGCCCATATGTCATCAGATTTATCAATCATATATTAGTTAATCAACCTTATGCAGTAATCATCACAACTGTCTGCGACCAGATGCGAAGAGGTGCTGATTGGATTGAAATTGAATCTGATATACCGGTATTTCTCTTCAATGTTCCTTCAACCTGGCAAACAAGGCAAGCCACGGGGCTATATTCAGATGAACTCAAACGCCTTGGTCGTTTTTTAGTGCGACTTGGTGGGACAGTTCCATCTTCAGATGAATTAAAAAGAATTATGAAACAATATGATAGAGTCAGAATGAGATTCAGGAACACCTGGGACAAAATTCCACCAAGGGTCTATGCTGAGAAACTGTCAGAGTTGCATAGAGATGGTCCGGGCAGTATACGATTGCAAAGGAAACCATCAAACCTTGATGGCATTCCTTTGGCCCTGCTTGGAGGACCTCTTCCTGAGAGTGATTTCTTTATATTTGATATCATAGAAGAGAGCGGAGGAAGGGTAGTTCTGAATGGCACGGAAAATGGAGAACGAACTCTTCCTGATAAATTTGACTTAAAGAATATGGAAGATGACCCATTCAAGGAACTTGTGAGGGCATACTTTGGCAGTATCCCCGATGTGTCAAGGAGACCAAATACAGCACTATATCAATGGCTCAAAAGGGAGGTTGAACAGAGGGGTATAAAAGGCATAATTGTCCGATATTACTCCTGGTGCGACCTCTGGCATGGAGAGGTTCAGCGATTAAAAGATTTGAACCTTTGCCCTGTCGCAGCAATAAATATAAGTGGTAGTGAACCGGGGGCAATTGAACATATTACAACAAGAATAGAGGCGTTTATTGAACAGTTGCTATGAATGATGAACCGAAGATAATATCACTCAAGGATTGGGACCTTCGATACAATAAATTGAAGGAGAAGGGATTAGAGGAACCATTCTATGGTGGTCCATTACAAAGACATGTCAGTGATTGTGACTTCCGTCTCTTAAAACTTAAATTTGATAATTCGCCATCAGCGCTCCGCCTGTGGAACTTCTTGCTTACTGAAGAAGAAAGGTTGGCTAGGTCGCGTAGTGAGGGTAAGAAGATTGTTGGTGTAATGAAAGACCTTGGGACAGTGCCAGTAATGATATATTCATTCCCTCATCTTGTAGCATTCTACCCTGATGGCGCCTGGTGGATTCCCTGTATTATGGAGATGAGTTCCCCCGTCCTCCATGTGGCTGATACATTGGGAATAGATGAGTCATTCTGCCCTGTCAGGGCAATGCTTGGTGCTTTTATAACTCAAGAGCACTTCCCTATTCCTGACCTTCTTATCAGCAGTGTTGGTGCTATCTGCGATGATTTCTCTGTTGTTGCACAGCGACTTGAAGGTCTTGGCTATTCAGTTCTATGGTGGGAGATTCCACATCGTCGTCTACCTGAAGATGGTGAAGATAGTGTAGTTCTTCCTGGCGGACTTCCTGCTCCAGCATCGCAGGTCAACTTTGTATATGAAGAGTTGAAAAGAATTAAGGTCGCTCTTGAAGAACTGACGGATAGTCATTTAAGTGATAGTGAACTGTCAGAAGGCATAAAGAGAGCAAATCTTGCAAGAGAGATTCTTGGTAATTTAAGGCAAACAGTATTTACAGCGCTGAAGTGCCCGCTTCCTGCTCTGGAAATGCTCATTTCTGAGATGCTTATCATACACTTCTGCTCTGATAGAGAAGAGACAATCGTCGTTCTTCAAGAACTTCTTGATGAGGTTCTCTCTCGTGTTGATAAAAATCAAGGAGTGCTTTCGAAGGATGCTGTGCGTGTCTTCTGGGTTAATCCTGTTGCTGACCTTCACGCAATGAACTTGCTTGAGAAATGCGGTGGTCGCATCTGCGGGACTGATTACCTGTTCCCCCACGCCCTTGAAAGAATTCCAGAAGACATTGAACCATTAGAAGCGTTAGCACGAATGGCTCTCTCTGACATAATGGTAGGACCGTCAAGACAGCGTGCAGAGTATATCTGCTCCGAGATCAGCAAATATAATTGTGAGGCGGTTGTAATAAGCAGAATACCGGGAGCAAGCCACTGCGCATTTGAGGGTCGCATTATTCGGCAGATTGTGCAGGAAAAATTGGATATTCCTGTTATAGAGTTTGAGGTTCCACCCATCAGCGATGGAGACCAGAATATGCTCAGAACCCGTATTGAGGCATTAATAGAGACAGCAAAACAGAGGAGGAATTTATGATATTTGCAGGGATAGATGCTGGTTCAAGGGCAATAAAAATTCTGATATGGAATGACGACAATAAAGAAGTTATTGCGAGAACTGTTATAGACCAGAATTTAGACCAAAAAATATTATCTATCAACACTTTTAGTGACCTTTTGGCAAAGAATGGATTAGAGCGGGGAGAAATTAAAAACATTGTTGCAACAGGATTTGCAAAAAAATATGTAGATTTTGCGGATAGATTTGTAAATGAGATAACATGTCATGCATGTGGTGTTCATTATTTGATTCCAGAGGCAAGAACGGTAATAGAGATTGGAGGGCAGGATAGCAAATTTCTCTCACTTGATTCCAATGGAATAGTAGTAGATTTTATGATGAATGACAGATGTGCAGCAGGAACAGGAAGGTTCTTTGAGGTTTTGTCTGCACGTTTAAATATTGGACTTGATGAACTTGGAAGATTGGCAGAAAAAAGTCGTCATCCATCAAATATAAGCAGTATGTGCGTTATATTTGCTGAAACAGAGATAAACGGTCTTCTGGCAAGTGGTGTAAAGAGAGAGGATATTGTTGCGGGAGTCCAGATGTCAATTGCGAATCGTATATCGGCTATGACTGGTAGAAGTGTAAAAACCCCTGTTGTCTTTACGGGCGGTGTCGCACTTATACCTTATATGGACATAGCGCTTTCAAAAACTCTTGGTTATGATGTCAGTGTAGTTCCAGAACCACAGTTTACAGGCGCTCTCGGTGCTGCAATAATAACATCACATTCAATCAGTGAAAATAAATGATACTAATGTAGGGACAGATTATAATCTGTCCACAGTAATGAATTGTCTTTCTTATTTGAATTATTGACTTTTTGCTCTTTTAATCACACTGACAAATCCACCGCCTGATATGACATCTTTAAATGAATTCGGCATGACATAAATTCCATATTCATTTATAACAAAATCACCATTATTCAAAATCTCATTGAACCTATCATCACTTTTTAAATCAACCGGTTCTAGGTTTTTGTTCTTTGCTATCTCAGATTCTATCAAGAGGTGGCATTCCGATGGCATTATAGAGCATGTGCAGTATAAGAGAAAGCCACCTTTTTTCACCAAACCTATAGCAGATTCAAACAATTCTCTCTGATAATTTACTAATTCTCTTATTTTTGACCTGTTTAATCTGTATCTTGCCTCAGGGTGTTTTCCAAAGTTACCACTATTTGAGCACGGAACATCCAATATGGCAATGTCAAATAATTCAGTTTTTATATCTTTTAAATCAGAGCAAACACCATAGATATTTCTATTTTTCATTCGCTTTATGTTTTCTTTCATTAAATTTATCTTATCTACCGACATGTCAATTGATATTATACTGACTTTTTCCCCCATTAAATCTGACATGTATAATGCTTTCCCACCTGGACCTGAGCACAGGTCCCCAATAATATTGCCCCCTATTTTGCTCGCTATTAATGGTGCAATCCCCTGTGATATGTCCAATACTGTTATATAACCCGACTTGAAAGTATCAGTATCAAATAAACCCCTTATGTTTGTATCTGAATATAAAAAGTCGATGAAACCCACAACAGGTTTTAAATTGATATTTTCTCTCAAAAACAATCTCATAACTTCCTCATAATCTGTAATATTCTTATTTACTCTTATAAAAGTATTCGGAACTTTATTTAAATATTCCATAACCTTTTCTGAACTATTAAAACCCAGGAATTTAAGCATTTCGTCAGTAAAAATCAGTTCTTCTGAGTATCTTACTGATAGATATTCCACCGGGTTTTTATCTCTACCGGGTAGAATATCTTTAAAATCTGTTCTTGATGTGAACTTCCTCATCACTGCATTGACAAATGCCTTTCTTTGCTTTCCACTCACAATAGATACGACAGAATCAACAGAAGCATAATCGGGCTCTCCTCTAATTAAAAATTGATATACTCCAATCCTTAAAGCAATAATAATCAGTTTTTCCAATCTTTTCAGTGAAATAGATGAATACTTCTCAATTATTTTGTCAATATATATTCTATTCCTGAGAGTTCCATATACAAGGTCGTATAATAGTCCCGATTCCTTATCATTCAGTTCTTTACCATATCTATTTATTAAATCAGTGACAAATCCCCCCTTTTCTACACCCAGTAGAATTTTAACAGCAATCTCTCTTATATTATATCTTTCCATATTCAATCAATATATGAACACACACTTTAAAAATATTATCTATTATATTAATATTTGCATTATGAATAAGAAACTATTATTTCTATTTATATTAGTTTTAGTCCCATCACTTATCTTTGCTGTCTATTGCTGGAATTGTGGTGCGAAGGCGCAGGAGGGCGATGTATATTGCAGAAATTGTGGTGCCAAGTTGTTCTATCCGACAGAAACGCCTCTTCCCCACCTTGATGTAAAATTCAATGGTCTATTTAATGACGAATTATGGGATAAACCAGCAAAGGACTGTATATGGAAGTGCTATATTTCGCTATTCGGGAAGTTCTCTCCAAATGGTGAGATTAACTTTGGTGAGACATTGAGTGGTAAGAACCTGCTATTTGAGCGTTCCATTCATGCATCAGAAGGCAAGTATGATATTAAAGTTGATATTGAACGTGAGACAAAGACATCCGGTCTCATAAGTAAGAAATTCAAATACACAACTACATCAGTGATAAAGGATATCAGTTTTACAGAGAAGAAGCCCGTTGTGATGAAGATAGACATTCCTGGTGGAGAGACGGTCCTTGTGGAGGTTGAGGGTATTACATACAGGCTAACCTTAATGGAGTCAAAGTAAGTTATATATAAGCCCTATTCCCTACCTCCTGTTATGGTTTTCAATCTTACCCTTGGATGTTGCGCATTCTATATGAATATATCCATTATCATCTACCTTTGAGACCTTATAATCAATATTAGTTGTGTCAGTATCTGATGGACAGTTGAATATACTCATGTCACCTGTATAATAGATGACCTGTTTTCCGACCATAATACCCACAAGGTCACCCTTCGGTCCACAGTTGAGTTTCATCATATCTTCTTTGGAGGCATTCGGGTGGTCTTTCTTGTAGAACTCATTTGCTATAAGTTCCAACTGTTCCTGATTCTGCTTGCACCTTAACCTTCTGAGTTCTACTTCTGTCAGTTTCTCAGGATTTTTTGCATATTCTATAATCATAGATTTCAGTTTGACAGCAGTGATTACTACACCTGCAACTGATAATATCCATAGTATTCCAAAAATAGCTCCAATGAGCCCTAATCTTGACCTCTCTCGCTTGAAATAAATAAAACCGAAGATTATGCCAGCCACTGCAAGTATGAATGAGACCGATACAACAACAATTGTTATATTTTTAAGTGCACCATATATTCCTGTGGGAGAGATTCTCCCGGTAAATGTCAAAAACAGGAATAATAGCCAGATTATCAATAAAGAAAAACCTATAATACCACAAATCTTAAAAAAGACCTTCATAACACCACCTTTCTAAAAAGATAAAATGACCCATATATACCAGTAATAAATAATATATTTTTAATATTTGAGATTATTCTAACCCTTCATTACTGCGATGGGATGCATCTTTGCTACCTTCTTTGAAATTCCAGCACCGTTGACTACCTCAACTACCTCATCCACATCCTTATACGCTTCGGGCATCTCCTCTGCCAGCGTCCCTCTTCCAAACGCACGGACAAGAATGCCCTTCTTCTCAAGTTCTCTGTCTATCGCTCTTCCCTGCGCTTTTCTTATTGCTGCATGGCGTGAGAGCAATCGTCCTGCGCCATGGCAGGTTGAGCCAAATGTCTCATCCATTGCCTTCTGTGTCCCTACAAGTATATATGATGCAGTGCCCATATCGCCAGGAACAATTACCGGCTGACCCGCATCTCTGTAATCGTCAGAGACATCAGGATGACCCGGTCCAAATGCCCTTGTTGCACCTTTTCTGTGAATCAGGACTTTTACCTTCTTACTATCTACTATATGCTCCTCAAACTTCGCTATATTATGGGCAATATCATATACAACCTCCCCACCGAATTTATTGGGTGAAATGCTGAGAATCTTAATAAAGACATCCCTGAGCCAATGGGTAATTATCTGTCTGTTGCACCATGCAAAGTTCGCCGCACATGCCATTCCAGATATATACGCACTTCCCTCGGGACTTTTTATTGGAGCAGATGCCAGTTGTTTGTCAGGTAATCTAAGACCATATTTATCCTGAATTCTCTCCATCACCCTCAAGTTATCATCGCAGATTTGATGACCAAACCCCCTTGAACCGGTGTGTATCATTATCAATATCTGGTTCTTAAAGAGACCAAAGACATTAGCAACCTTCTCATCGTATATATCTGTTACGACCTGTATCTCAAGAAAGTGGTTCCCTGAACCAAGCGTCCCGAGTTGTGGACGCCCCCTCTCCTTTGCTCTATCAGAGACAACATCAGGGTCTGCACCTTCAATACAGCCATCTGCTTCTGTGTGTATAATATCATCCTGTGTGCCATAGTTGTGTTCAACAGCCCACTTAGAACCCTTCAACATAACTTGTTTCAGGTCTGCATTGGATACCTTAAGACGACCTCCTTTTCCAAGACCACAGGGTATTGATGAAAATAAAGAGTCAATAATGGCAGATAGTTTTGGCCTTACTTCATCTACTATAAGGTCTGTTCTGAGCGTTCTAACACCGCAGTTAATGTCATACCCGACACCACCTGGTGAGACAACACCCTCATCTATACTAACCGCAGCGACACCACCAATTGGAAATCCATAGCCCCAGTGTATATCAGGCATAGCAAGGGATGCTTTGATGATGCCTGGAAGGTGGGCAACACCGATTACCTGCAGTGGTGTAGCATCCTTGCGGATAGTATCAATCATTTTCTCTGATGCGTATATAATGCCATCAACTCGCATGCCCTTGTCGTATGACCTTGGCAGACGCCACCTGTAATTATTTATCTTCTCAATAGGACCTGTATATACTTCAGACATAATAAAAAACCTTACTTTATTAGAATTATAACAGAATAGATTTTACATTATCAGAAAAATAGAACGCAGTATAACCGATGTTAATAAATAATCAAATGAATTAAATACATGATAAAAGCTTTAACCACCCTTGTCTTATATTTCTATCTCCTTGTTCTCTGCCAATAATTATTCTGGTCTTCTCTAGTCATATCAGCAAAGCTCATATAATTTTCACGGAATACAAGTAAAACAGTTCCTGTTGGACCATTTCTTTGCTTTCCAATTATTAACTCTGTAACACCTGAGAACTCATAATCATCAACATCATCTTCTTCGCCACGTTTTGGGTGTCTCCATAAAAATGCCACAATATCTGCATCCTGCTCAAGTGCTCCTGATTCTCTCAGGTCAGATAATTGCGGTCTTCTACTGCCATGTTTCTCAATGTCTCTTGAAAGCTGAGATACAGCAACTATTGGTATATTGAGTTCCTTTGACAAACTCTTCAGGAAGCGTGAAATTTCTGCCACTTCTTGCTGTCTGTTTTCAGGACGGGCGCTTCTCCCCCTCATCAACTGTAAGTAATCAATAATTATAAGTGCTAAGTCCTCCTGAGAGGTGAGACGCCGTGCCTTTGCCCTCATCTCAAGAACGCTGAGTGCAGGTGTGTCATCAATATATATCTTTGCGTTGTTTAACCTGCTTGCCGCATTGAGTATTGGTGCCCAGTCAGCGTCAGATATAAAGCCGGACCTTACTTTCTGGGCATCTACCCTCGCCTCAGCGCAGAGAGTTCTCATTGATAATTGTTCCTTGCTCATCTCAAGCGAGAAAATAGCAACCGGTTTTTCTAATTCCAGTGCGACATGTCTTGCTACATCCAAGACAAATGACGTTTTACCACACGTTGGTCTTCCAGCGATAATTATTAAATCCTGTCTTTGTAGTCCTGTTGTTAAAAAGTCAAAATCAGTAAAGCCCGTCTTTATACCGGTTGTCGTGCCCTCTTTTGATGCTATCTTCTCTATATAGTTCACTGTGTCCTTCACGAGGTCACTTATTGGAATAAAAAAAGATTGTAATCTGCCTTTTGAGATGTCATAGATCAACTGCTCAGCTGTGTCAACAACCTGAGTCGTATCTTCAGTTTCAGATGTCGCCATCTTCAATATTTCATTTGCAGCATTGATAAGCCGTCTTTTTGTCGCCTTCATCTCTATTATATTCACATAGTGGTCAAGATGTGCTGTTGTGGCTGAATTGGATATTATATCTTTTATATAATCAACACCACCCGCCTTTTCAAGACAACCATTGCTCTTCAACGCTTCTGTAATCATTATTGCGTCTGATTTTATTCCACTGTCATACAGGTTCAATATTGTCCTGTAGATTACTCTATGCTTTTCAAAGTGAAAACTATCCTCATTAAGACGCTGGTGAACCTCCTCAATTGCTGATGAATTGATAAGAAGTGCACCTATTATGCATCTTTCAGCATCTAAACTATGTGGAAGGTCTTCTTCCATATTTGCTGTCTTTCTTTCTTATTAAACGGCTTCCTAAACTATTCTTTCTCTATAACAACCGGTATATTTACCTGGATTCCCCTTGCCAGTTCAACTTCAATAGTAAATGAACCAAGATTTTTGATTGGCTCAAGAAGATGGATAGTTCGCTTATCTATATTGTAACCCTGTTTTTTCAACTCCTCCGAAAGGTCTTTTGTAGTTATAGAACCGAAAAGACGACTATCATCCCCTGCTTTCATTTTGAAATTCAGGACAACCTTAGAAAGACCATCCATAATCTCTCTGGCTTTTTGTATTTTCTTTTCTTCTCGCTTCTCCTCAAGGTGGGTTTCACTCTCAAATGCCTTCATTATATTTGTAGTTGCTGGCTTTGCCAGTTGGCGAGGAATCAGGTAATTTCGAGCATAACCTTCAGCAACATTGACCACATCACCCCTGCTTCCCAGTTTATGCACATCGCTAATTAATATAACTTTCACAAGGAGACCTCCATTACAGATAATGCTCTCTTACAAAAGGCAAGAGTGCAATTATTCGTGCTCTTTTTATTGCTCTTGCAATCATTCTCTGGTGTTTGGCGCAGTTTCCCGTTGTTCTTCTTGATTTTACCTTCATCTTATCAGTTATAAAATGCGCAAGCCGGTCTACATCTTTGTAATCTATATATTTTATTTTTTGCTCGCAGAACCTGCATCTTGTCCGAAATGGTCTCTTGAATATCTTCTTTTGCATAGATTGTGCCTCCTGCTAAAAAGGAATGTCATCTCCAGAAGGAACATCGTCTCCAGGTGGTAATTCGTCAACTACCTCCTCAACAACCTCGGGTTCTTCTGATGTCTCCTTAACTTCACCCTTCCTTGGTATGGGAATGACCTTGTTTGCGAATACTTCTGTTGTTTTCCTCTTCTCTCCCTGCCATTCATAGTTCCTTATGTCTAACCGTCCTTCAACAAATACATTGCTACCCTTTCCAAGAATCTCCGCAGATCTCTCAGCAAGACCTCCCCAAGCAACAATATTAATAAAAAGTGTTTCTGCTTCCTTCCAATTTCCCTGTGAATCTTTGTAACTCCTATTGACCGCAATGCAAAACCTTGCTACCGGTGAGCCCTGCGGGGTATATCTCAGTTCAACGTCTTTTGTGAGATTACCCATCAAATAAATCCTATTGTAAAATGGCATATCCCTTCTCCTTAGCCAGTGGCTATATACCACGGTCTTATTTACTTGGTTTGTAGAAAACAGAAATATCTCTGTCCCACAATATTTTTAACCTTCCATTAAATTCTCTTCATTACTTTCCGGTTTGTTTATTGATTTCTCTCCTCTACCGAATTTTCAGATTCTCTCTCAAATGTCTCTCTTGTTCTGCCATACTCACGTGGTCCCCTTGTTCTCCTTAACACTACTCCCTTATCTAAATCTGGTATCTTGAAGTCATCTTCTGGCACGACCCCAACTGTTCTAACAGTCAGGAATCTGATTACATCATCAAGCAGTTTTAAGTGTCTCTGGAAGGAGTCAATAACTTTACCATCACTTTCATAGTAGATGATGAAATATCTACCCTTCTTTTCTCTTGCTATCTTATATGCAAGGTCCCTTACTCCGATATCCATAACTTTTATCGGATTAATACCCTGTTCTTTCAGGGAGTTCAAGATATTATCCATCAAGTTATCAAGTGCTTCTTTTTCAACACCTGGCTTTACCACAACCATTGTCTCATAAAGTGCCAACTTTAATACCTCCTCCTCCAAATGTAGAATTCTAACAGATTTTAACCACCAATGAAATTATATTTTTAACCTATAAAAGTGTTTATGTCAAGACCTGAATAAAAATTTCATAATATCTCCATCGTTCACAATGTATTCAACACCCTCAATCCTCAATTTCCCCATCTCCTTGATTTTCTTAAAATCACATATTGCTATCATATCATTATATGAGATAACCTCCGCTTTAATAAATCCCTCCTCCATATCAGTATGTATAATTCCCGCTGCCTTTTTAGCGTTCTTCCCTCTTTCCAATGTCCAGCCCTGAACTATGCCACTCTCAACCGTGTAAAAAATAATAAGGTTCAATATATTCATACAATGCTTTATAAGGTCCTTTATCATTGTTTTTTTAATATTGTATAACTGAAGCATATTAATTGCTTCATCACCCTCAAGTTTAGATACCTCTTCCTCTAATAAACAAGAGAGACCCATATATTCTTCTTTTACATCACACATAACTTCAGTCAGCCTGTCATTTATTTCATTTTCACACAAATCCTCAGGTTTAATATTCAGCACCAATATATATGGTTTTGATGTAAGTAAGTCATGACCCTCAATACTGATAATCTCATCATTATTAAGAAAATTCTTGATTTCTCCCCATTCGTTCAGATGGTTAATTGACCTTACAATAATACTTATAGCATCCTCTGCTTTTAAATCTCTCTTTCCCTTGATGCTTTTTATCAATCTGTCCTTCTTTCTCTCAAGCATCTCTATATCAGAAAGCATAAGTTCAGCCCTCAGCACACTAAAATCATCTATCGGTTTTGGTATATCAGAATATGCATCAAGAACGAATATCAACGCATCCATCTCTCTGATATGCGACAGGAATTTATTTCCAAGTCCTTCACCCTTATGCGCTCCTTCTACTATCCCTGCTATGTCAACTACCTTTATAGATGGATACCTTACCTCATTACCACCAACTACCTCAAATATCTTGATGAGTCGTTCATCTTCTAAAACAGCATATCCAACATTTGGTTCAATGGTAGTAAAAGGATATGAGTCCACTTTTGCACCAGACCTTGTCAATGCGTTAAATAGCGTTGTTTTGCCAGCATTTGGAAACCCTACGATACCCAATTTCACGTGTTGAACCTCGCTATTGCCTTATCAAATCCATTCTCAATTATAAACTCGATACATTCTACCGCCTTATCAACTATAATATCAAGGGTATCAAGTTCGCTTTTTGAAAAAGACGACAGAACAAAATATACAGGGTCAATATCTTCTGGAACTGGACCTATGCCAATTCTGAGTCGTGGTATATCATCTCTACCAGTATAACTGATAATTGAGGAGAGCCCTTTATGTCCTCCAGCACTCCCCTTCTTTCTCAAGCGCATCTTTCCAAAGGGAATATTGAAGTCATCCAATATAATCAGGGTCTTGTCAAATTTAATATCTATTTTTTTTGCTAAATCCTTTATCGCTATTCCTGATAGATTCATATATGTGAGTGGTTTTATTATCACAATCTTTTCACCTTTGAAAATCCCCTCTGTTTTTGTATAGGTCTTACCGATATTAAAAATAGATAACTTGAAGTTCTCACCTATTTTCTTTGCAAAAGCATCTGCAACAATAAAACCTATATTATGCCTTGTAAGGGAATATCTCTTCCCTTTATTTCCCAATCCACAAATAAGCCATGTCATTTAATGTTTTAACTACGCGAACTAATCTCTTGTTTCTGAATATTCCAGAAACTATTTTTCTTCCTTTTCTTCTTTTGTTTCCTCTGCTTCTTCACCCTCTTTTACTTCTTCTATAGCTGGCTTTTCTTCCTCTTCTGCTATTCCTCTTGGTGGTATCAGCGTAAATAATATTACATCCGGTAAGTCAAGAAGGGCAACTCCATCAGGTAGTTTTATAATTCCGAGGTTAAGGTTATCCCCGAGCTTCATCTCAGAAACATCTACTTCCACTCTTTGCGGTATATTCTCAGGTAAACTCTTTATCTTGATATTATAGACATGCTGTTCTAATATACCACCGTCCACTTCACCTACAGGTTTTCCAACATGAAAAACAGGAATAGAAATTTCTACTTCCTTCTCTTTTTGTATCCTGTAGAAATCTACATGTATAATATCCGCTCCAAGATAATCTTTCTGTATTTCTTTTATTATAGTCGGAATTTTATTCTCATCCAATTGAAGGGTAACTATGCACGATGTCCCATAATTATAGATTATCTCTCTCAACTCTTTATCAGGGACTGAAACGTTCATATTGCTAATTCCGGGTCCATATACTACACCCGGTATGAACTCCTGATTTCTCAACTTTTTTACTCTTTCTTTTCCCAGTTCTTTTCTCTCAAAACACTTTATAATTACCTCTTTCATAGCATCACCTCAAATATTCTATATGATATTTTCAATGAGTGACCTGACCTCATCTTTTACAATATTTTTTATCTTACTAGAATCAAAGAGAGCGGAGACGGATTCATTTTCATGAATGCTCTTTATCGCTTCTTTAAATAATTTAGCAACAGAGAGAACCTTTATCTTTTTACTGCCCTTTAATCTACTGACACCTTTTACCTCTTTCAAGTGTTTTTCACCACTCTTTGGTTTGACATTACCTATAACCACATTCTCAGAATGACTTAACAGTTCACTGGCTCTCTCAAATGGTGAGATTGTATCTGTCACGATAAGCATATCAATCTCTGACTCCTCAATCTTATCAACGGCTCCGCCTGCCATAACTGAATGCGTGCAACATACGAAAATCTTCTTTGCTCCACCCTTCTCTCTTAATATATTCGCTGCCTTTATAACCGTCCCACCCGTGCTTATAATATCATCAAATATAATAACTACTTTATCCCTGACATCGCCAATGAAACCAGAGGTTGTTACATCGTATGCAGTTGTCCTGTCCTTTACTACTATTGCCATTCCAGTTTTAAGTTCTGATGCAAGGTTTTTTGCCAACTTGACCCTTCCAACATCTGGTGCAACCACTACAACATCTTCTGTTGATTTTATTAACTTCTTATCCTCTGTCATCTTCTTTAACAACTCATCAAAGAAAACCTTAAAGAGAGGTCTTGCAGTAAGATTATCTGTGGGAATAGAGAAAAAGCCCTGAATCTGCTCTGCATGAAGGTCCATAGTCAAAACACGGTTGGCACCTGCCGTTGTAATCATGTCAGCAACAAGCCGCGATGTTATAGGCACTCGGGGTCTATCCTTCCAGTCCTGCCTTGCATAACCAAAATATGGTATTACCGCTGTTATCCTCCCACCTGATGCCCTCTTCACTGCATCTATCATTATCAAGAGTTCCATTAAGTTCCAGTTCACAGGATATGAGGTTGACTGAATTATGAAGACATCTCCCCCACGAACATTCGTCAAAAGTTCAATTAATATCTCTCCATCAGGAAATCTGGTGAACCTGCAACCACTCAGACCAACCTTCCCGCTTTTATCCTTAAAAGAACCTGTTATCTTCTCAGAAAGTTCAAGGTTTGATGTTCCTGAGAATATTACCATATCCCTCTCTGTTATAACCATCTTAGACCCTCCGACCTCTTTTAAAGGTTATATTAACAATATATTTTTATTCTTTCAACTATTGTCTTATTAATTAAAATGAATATATTTGGAGAAATAAACCTTTTCACTTTGAGTTTCACTACCAATTTATTAGAATATCTCATTAAATATGGACGGATATATAGGTATATTTGACTCGGGAGTTGGCGGTCTTACAGTAGCCAAGGAGATATTTCAACTCCTGCCATACGAAGATGTTGTGTATCTTGGCGACACAGCAAGGGTTCCATACGGCACAAAGTCACCCGAGACAGTGCGGAAATTCGCTCTTCAATGTCTTTCATTTCTATCAAAATTCAAGTTAAAACTTATTGTCGTCGCCTGCAATACTGTCTCGTCAACCGCCATTGATATACTAAAAGAAAACACAGATATTCCTATTATTGATGTTATTGGACCGGGTGCCAATGCCGCTGTTGAAAGCACGAAGACAGATTGCATTGCTGTCATAGGAACCAAGGCGACAATATCAAGTGACGCTTATATAAAAGCGATTCACTCAATCAACAAAGATATAATTGTGTATCAACAAGCATGTCCCCTATTTGTGCCAATAGTTGAGGAGGGCTGGCAGAATGATGAGATAACACTCACTGTTGCCCATCGCTATCTTGACTACCTACTTGACAAGAATATAGATACAGTCGTCCTTGGCTGCACGCATTATCCCCTGTTAAAAAGCGTCTTAAGAAAGGTCTTCGGTGATGGTGTTAATCTCATTGACTCAGCATATCAGACAGGTCTTACCGTCCATAATCTACTTAAAAGCACAGGGAATCTGAAGGAGGAGGAAAAAAGAAGACCTGAAAAATTGTTCTTTGTTACAGATATACCGAAGGACTTCCAGAAGATAGCGACAAACTTCCTTGACCTTGATACAATAGATATAGAAAAGGTAGATATCACAGGAGAATAAAAATTGGTGTATATAAGAAAGGATGGCAGAAGCCCAAATCAGATTAGACCTCTTGAGTTCACGCCAAGATACATTGAGAAGGCATACTCATCCTGTCTTGTTAAATGCGGTGCAACGTGGGTTCTATGCACTGCTTCACTCATACGTGGTGTTCCGTCCTGGAAGGAGGGTCAGGGCGGTGGGTGGCTTACTGCTGAATATGATATGTTTCCTGCCTCATCAGGTGAGGGAAGGTCAATAAGGGATAGAGTGAGAGGGCAGACCTCAGCAAGAAGTCAGGAGATACAACGGCTTGTAGGAAGGGCTTTAAGAGCGATAACAGACCTATCATTATTTGATGGCTGGACAATATGGATAGATGCAGATGTCCTGCAGGCAGATGGTGGCACAAGAACATCAGCGATAAATGGTTCAATTGTGGCACTTTACTATGCATTCAGCAGAATGAAGCGTGACGGACTGGTTAGTAGTTTTCCACTGAAGGACTTCGCGGGTGCTGTAAGTATTGGTATCGTGGAGGGAACTCCACTTGTTGACCTGAGTTTTAATGAGGACTCACATGCAGATGTAGATATGAACATTGTGATGACAAAAGGCGGTGAGATAATTGAGATTCAGGGCACTGCTGAGAAGAAGCCATTTAGCAAAGAGATGCTTAATACAATGTTAAATATGGCTGAGAAGGCAATAAAAGATATTATTAAGAAACAGATAAAGGCAATGGGAATTGAAAAATGAAAGAAAAGCCGAAGGTTGTAATTGCCACCCATAACCTTGATAAAACAAAAGAGATATTATCTATACTTTCTTCTCATGGTAATGATATAGATTTCATATCGGGCGCTGAAATTAACTCATGGGTTGAACCGGAGGAGGACGGAGATACTATTGAGGAGAACGCAATAATAAAGGCATTAGCAGCAAGCAGGGCAACCGGTCTTATTGCACTTGCTGATGACACAGGTCTTGAGGTTGATGCATTAAATGGTTCACCGGGGGTTCTATCATCAAGATATGCCGGTGTGAATGCAACATATGAGAACAACTACAGGAAACTTCTCCGCGAGATGATGGGTATTCCATTTAATGATAGAACTGCAAGATTTATAACGATAGTTGCCTGCACCAGGGGTGAAGAAAGATTATTTATCTCAGATGGTATTCTCAATGGGTATATATCAGAAGAACCAAGGGGAAAATATGGCTTTGGATATGACCCCGTTTTTTTTATTCCATCGTTTGGAAAGACACTTGCTGAACTTTCACCTGATGAGAAAAACAGAATAAGCCACAGGTCTATTGCCTTTACAAATGCCTATAAGATGTTAACATCACTTTATAAGAAGGGAGAGTTATGAGAATAGTTTATATAATTTTATTTATAATATTCTTGATATTGATAATAAGTCCTATAGATTTACTTCCTGGCTCCGAGTTTGACGACATTGTTTATACAATTATTGACATCATTCTTGGAGTATTGATAATGAGAAAGAGGAAGGCGAAGCCAGAGGTAGCTAAAATAGAAAAAACTTAGAGAGAATTAACATTATAAAACTATGATTGAACAATTTTTATAGATTATTCAGTAATATAGATAAGGTGATGATTATGAAGAAGATTGTATGTCTGTTATTTCTCATTATATTTATTTCGGGTTGCTATTATGGCAACTTCCAGGGGGCGAGGACCACCGGTGAGGGAAAGTTCAACGCACGATTATACGGTATCTTTCCTGCATACCTGTCAAGTGATTCAAGAAGGAAGGCAGAGGCATCAGGCGAGGATATGGCGAGTTATGCTGGTGGTCTCTTTATGCAGTATGGTGCGACACCCCGTTTTGACCTAGGTGTGCAGACAATTGGCTACTACTCATTCGGATTTCATGCTAAATGGCAGGCAACGCCAGGCAAAGCAAGATTTAATGTTGCACCTATTCTATGGCTTAACTACTTTATACCGAAGAAGGTGATTGTCCCTAAGTTTACAATTGTAATGAGTTTGGACCTGTCAAAGAGGGCATGCCTTTACCTTGCATATGAAGGTTTCTATGCACCCAATGTGACAAAATGGGATGAAGCACAGAAAGGTAAGATTCCCTGGTCAGATGTAAAAGAAAGGTATATGGATTCTATCTGTTTTGGTGCCGATGTCACACTCCAGAAGGGAACTCCCTCAAACTCTTTTCATCCATTCGGTCTTTCAGCAGAACTTGGCTTTCCTCTCAAGAACAAATATCCTGTGATACTCTTCGGTATAGGCATATTCTATTAAACTTAAGTTAGAGTTAAGAGAAATATAAGCAATTTAAAACACTCCAATTAAGAAGATGGTTCCTTATTAAAAGAAATCTTTCTTATATTTAATATATAGATGAATATATTAAGGTTGACAAAATACATCAACCTATTTTAACTTGTCAAATACTGAGGTTTGGTTATGGATGTCTTTGTATATTATACAGAACTGGTTGGCTCACGGGTTTATAGCCATTACGGTCGCTATCTTGGACGGGTGAAAGACATCATCACCCGGGCAGAAGAGTTTTATCCAAAGGTTCTAAAGTTTGTTATAAGGGCACCATTCTTTGGACAGGTTCTGGATGTTCCCTGGGAAGTAATCAGAGTTCTGGAGAAAGGGAAAGTCATTCTAGTCCCCGAAGGTGAAATGTTGATGAAACAGCACAGGGTCAATCCAGATGAGATTGAGCTTGAATTTGATATTCTTGATATGCAGATTCTTGACACGAATGGCGCCAAGGTTGTTCGAGTTAATGACATCCACCTTCTCAATACTGGAAATGAAATGCGTCTTGCCCATGTAGATGTCAGTTTCAGAGGAATATTGCGCCGTCTTGGTTATCTTCATTTTATAGACGCAATAACTAACTGGCTATTCTCCACTAAATTCAAGGAACAACTTATAGCATGGAAGTATATTATTCCCCTTGGGGGACATTTCTCACCACTTAAACTAAAATTGCCGCTGGTCACGGAACGGCTGGCAGACCTTCATCCAGCTGATATTGCAGACATAATGGAGGAACTCGCTGTTCATGAGAGACAGGCAATATTCTCATCACTTGATGTTGAGACAGCAGGTGAAACACTTGAAGAGATAGATAATCCAAAACTTCAGACAGAACTTCTCGGGTCTGTAAATGAAGAGGTTGCAAGTGACATTCTGGAAGAGATGGACCCCGATGAAGCTGCTGATATACTTTCTGACCTTCCCGACGACGTTACTGATGACCTTATAGATGCAATGGAAGATAAGGAAAGAGCGGAGGACATCCGTCAATTGATGACACATGAAGAAGGAACCGCTGGTTCAATTATGACTACAGAGTTTCTTGCTGTAAATTCTGCTATCACTTTAAGTCAGGCACTTGATTATATTCGCAAAGAAGCAAAAGATATAGAGAATACCCATTATATGTATGTGATTAATGATAAGGAAGTTCTACTTGGTGCACTATCATTAAAAGAGTTAATCATCGCGGACAACGAGTTAAATATAAAAAGTATTATGGAGAAAAGGGTTGTATCGGTTAAATATTATGATTCAGTAAAATTAGTGACAGAGACATTAGGTAAATATAACCTCACTACTCTACCTGTCGTAGATGATGCTGGACATTTGCTTGGTGTTATACAATGGAAAGATGCAGTTGAAGCAGTATATACAGATTTTGCTGAGGACTAAGATATGAAAGGCGAAGAAAAAGAGAGCATAATATCAAAAGATGAGCAGGAGAAAAAACATATCTACTGGAAGAAGAGCTGGCTTCCACGCTTGAGGGGAATAGGATTTTTTCTTGCAATTCTTGGTCCCGGAATAATCACATCAAGTGTAGATAATGATGTTGGTGGTATTACCACATACTCACTTTGTGGAGCGAACTTCGGATTGAGGATGCTCTGGTCTCTTATTCCAATAACTATCTGTCTTATGGTAGTTCAGGAAATGTGCACCCGTATTGGAGTCGTGACTGGAAAAGGTCTTTCTGACCTGATTAGAGAGCGTTTTGGAATAAAATTCACATTCTATCTGCTAATTGGAATTTTAATTGGAAATCTGGGAACAATCATTGCGGAATTTGCAGGTGTTGCTGCCAGTATGGAGATAGTAGGTCTATCCAAATATATGACAGTTCCACTAGCAGGTGTTCTAGTGTGGATTCTGGTTCTCAAGGTCAACTATAAGAAAGTAGAGAAGATATTTCTTGTCGCCTGTTCACTATACGTAGCATATATAATATCTGCATTCCTTGCACATCCTGATTGGAATACTGTGGTGATATCACTTGTCAAACCACAGATTGAGTTGAACACCTCTTATCTTGTTATGCTAACCGCTGTCGTGGGAACTACAATAGCACCCTGGATGCAGTTTTATTTACAGTCATCTGTAGTCGAAAAAGGGGTGAAAATAGAGTATATGAAATACTCACAGACGGATACATTTGTTGGAAGTTTTATTGTGAATTTCATCGCCTTTTTCATAATCGTTGTCTGCGCAACAACAATATTTGCCAATGGTCTAAAAATTGAGACAGTTAAGGATGCAGCAATCGCTTTAACACCTCTTGCAGGATACTATGCAACACTTCTATTTTCATTTGGTCTTTTGAATGCTTCACTTTTTGCAGCATGCATTCTTCCGATAACCACCGCATTCCTTATATGTGAGGGTTTTGGGTGGGAGTCAGGGGTTGATAAGAAATTCACTGAAGCCCCACAATTCTATACATTATATTCCCTATCCATTCTATTTGGTGTCATCTTCGTTCTTATTCCAAATATTCCATTGTTGAACATTATTTTCATCTCTCAGGTAATCCTTGGTTTATCTCTTCCTATCGTAATGGTTATTATGTTGATACTGATTAATGACAGAAGAATAATGGGTAAATATGCAAATAACGTCAGAAACAATATCATCTCGTATGCAATAGTTAGTGTAGTAACAATAATGACATTAGCAATGATATTTTTCTCAATTGCTGATTTATTTAAATAAGAATAAGGTTCATCAATTCTATCTTCTATGTTGAAAAAGAAAGTAAAATAAAGTATACTATATAATTATGCCGATGGAGTATTCAGAGAAAGTGATGGAGCATTTTATGCACCCACGCAATGTGGGTGAGATTGAGAATGCTGATGCTATAGGTGAGGTTGGTAATCCTCAGTGTGGTGACATAATGCGCCTTTATCTTAAAATAGAAGACGGCAAGATTACCGATGCCAAGTTTAAGACATTTGGATGTGGTGCAGCAATAGCATCATCAAGCATGCTTACAGAGTTAATAAAGGGAAAGACCATTGAAGAGGCGCTCAAGGTGTCAAATAAACTTGTTGAGGAGGCGCTTGGTGGTCTTCCAGCAATCAAAAGACACTGCTCACTCCTTGCTGAGGAGGCGATGCTATCTGCACTTGAAAATTATTCAAAGACACACAATATAAAAATTGACCTTGAATCTAAGAAGAGGAAGATGAATAAATAATTTTTTAAATAATAAAATCCTGAATTATCAATAAATTAGAATAACAAGATAAAGTAAATTATTCAGATTTTTTCTCTTCATCCTTTTCTGATAGTTTTTCACCTCTTTCTTTTGCCTCTTTATGCTGCTCATCGTCGTCAGATACAATCCCTTCTGATGCCCTTTTTATCTCGCGAATGCCCTTGCCAATTGCCCTCCCTATCTCAGGCAAACGCTTTGCCCCGAATAGTAGAAGAGCAACAATCAATATAACTATCAGTTCTGGAGTTCCTATTCCACCAAACATAAACACACCCCTTATCTATGAAAGGAGGTGAGATACTTCTATCTCTCTTCTCCAATTATACCAGTTTCATGACCACATTTCACGCATTTACTTCCTTTTAGTCCCTTGACATTGATATTATAACCAAACCTCTCTATTAATAATTCTCCGCAATTGTTGCAGTATGTATGCGATGGTGACATGAACAAATTTCCCATATATACATAGGTTAGATGTCTTTTTGCAATGTTATACGCATTTTCAAGTGTTTCAACAGGTGTCTGGCTTTCCTTTGCTTTATAATGTGGAAAATAGCGAGATATGTGAAGCACAGTGTCTTTTCCAAGATTCTCATTTATCCACATTGCCAGTTCCTCTATTCTATCCGGAGAATCGTTTGCACCCGGTATGATGAGATTTGTAACCTCAATATGACACTTATTCTTTGCTATCTTCAATGTATTCAAGACAGGTTCAAGGCGCCCCCCACACCTTCTCTTATAAAAATTATCATCTATTGACTTTAAATCTACATTCATAGCGTCAATCAAAGGAATTATCTCCAGAAGTGGCTCTTCATTCACATAGCCATTTGTAACAAGAACGCTCACAAGCCCCCTATTCTTTGCAACCTTACCTGTATCATAGACATATTCATACCAGACAAATGGTTCGGTGTATGTGAAGCAAACTCCAACTGAATCATTCTGCAACGCTATCTCTACAAGGTCTTCAGGGCTTATAAATCTTGTTGGACAATCCATCTGTGATGACTCAAAGTTCTGGCAGAAATCGCATGAGAGATTACAGCCATTTACGCCAACTGAGAGAATATGTGACCCTGGATAGAAGTGGTAAAGTGGTTTCTTTTCCATCGGGTCCATTGATATTGAAATTGTCCTGCCATAACCAACGCTCTTCAATATCCCATTATCATTCTTTCTTACCCTGCATATTCCGCTTCCACCCTGTTTCACAACACACCTATGCGGGCATAAGACACATCTAACTGCATCATTCTCCAGTTTCTCATAGTATCTTGCTTCAACTGCTGTATCTATCATTATTTGTGCCTCTCAACTGTGAACCTGAAGGCGATAACATCCTCATCAGGCATTATTCCCGCCTTTAACCGCACTATCCTCATCTGTTCAGCAACAGTGTTCACACCCTCAAGGTCAGGAAGAAGCAGTCCCTGCCTGCCATCTTCAGTCCGAAGTATCAACCCATATTTTTTTGGGTCTAACTCGGTTATATCGCTAACCTGCTCTGGTTCAGATAGCACATCAACAGATATATCAAGATGCCCGAGTTCGTCTTCCCTGACCGGTGGAAAACGCGGGTCTCTAGTCGCTGACGATATTGCGTTGTTAATTATCTCCTCTGCAAGGTTCTTATATATAGGCATAAATGTTCCGATACAACCTCTCAGTTCTCCAAACTCCTTTATAGAGACAAATACGCCTCTCTTTACCTTAAACTCATCAGGAAGAGGGTCAGGTGGCTTTATAACCCTGCAATTCCTGACAAACTCATCAATTGCTCTCTTTGCCAGTTCAACATGGATATCCATTTGAAAAATTTCCTCCCATTAATTATATTACAATGCAAGAAAATAAATAAAGAATATTTAACTACCTACAGAAGTGAGAGTAGGATTGCCTTTGCTGTATGCAGACGATTCTCTGCCTGGTCAAAAATGGCACTCCTTTCATGCCTTGATACCTCGTATGTCAACTCCTCACCATAATGTGCTGGCAGACAGTGCAAAAGAATTGCATTCTCCCCAGCCTTCTTGAATAGAACATCATTTATCTGATATGGCGCAAATATCCCCTTTCTTTTCTCTCTCTCATTCTCTTCACCCATAGAAGCCCAGACGTCCGTATAGACAACATCTGCGCCCTTCACTGCCTCCTGCGGGTCATTTATAACTACTATTTCCTGACCTTTGCCCTTAGAAAGTTCCTTTGCGAATTCATAAATATCAGGATTTGGTCCATATCCCTCCGGCGTAGCAACTCTCACTGTCACACCAAGAACCGCTCCACCCAACATCAAACTGTGGCATACATTATTTCCATCACCCATATAGGCGAGTTTTATACCATCAAGGTGACCGAGTTTCTCATATACTGTCATATAGTCCGCAAGACCCTGGCAGGGATGGAGCAGGTCAGATAGGCCATTAATTACAGGCACCAGTGAATTCTCAGATAGTTCTTCAATTGTCTCGTGCGCAAAGACCCTTGCCATGATGCCATGAGCCATTGATGAGATTACAATTGCAGCATCCTCAATTGTTTCTCTTTTACCAAGTTGAATATCTGATGGTGAAAGATATACTGCCTTCCCCCCAAGGTCGTTCATAGCGATCTCAAAGGAAAGGCGGGTTCTCAAACTCGGTTTCTCAAATATCATTGCTAGAGTATTGCCCTCTAAATCATTATTATATCTGCCGATATATCTCTCCTGTTTTAACCGGATTGAAAGGTCTATAAGCCCGAGTAATTCCTCCTTTGTAAAATCAGCGAGTGATATGAAATCACACCCCTTTAAGTCCCTTGCCATAACTACCTCCTATTATCCATAAACAGGCAATCTTACCAAAAATAAAATTCCACTAATAATATGAAAATAATATTAAATTCATTCTGTATTGGACAGACCCAACTCACTGAATATCTTTTCATCTGTCCACTCCAAAGGGTCAACTACCCATCTTCCAATTCTGACTTCCCAGTGAAGATGTGGTCCTGTTGCAAGACCTGTTGAGCCAACCTTGCCTATTACCGTGCCCTTTTCAACAAAATCACCTTCTTTTACATCTATCTCAGACATGTGATTATATATGCTGAAAAGACCCCAACCGTGGTCAATCATCACAAAGTTTCCCCTTACAACAGAATTGCCTGTCAAACGGACAACTCCACTACCACTTGCTTCTATCGGTGTGCCCTCAGGACATGATAGGTCAACACCCATATGCCTGTCGGTGGTGTTGTTTGAGAACTTGCGATATGCACCAAAAGGACTTGTTATCTTACCATTCACGGGAACTATGAATGCACCGCTCTCATATAACTTATCTGATGGCGATTGTAATTTTTCAAGCAATATCTGATATTCCCTATCTACAACCTCCTGTGGGATTGGCTTTGACTTTGTCTCGGGCAGAACTATATACTCAGATTCATATTTCTTTGAAGTTATTTCAATTTGAGCGGTCAGGACAATTTCTTTGTCAAGATTGTCTTTTAAAACTGATTTGAATTCTGTCTTACCTGGTTCTACTGATAACCTTATTGGAACAAATCCTTTATAGCCATCATCTGTTTTAAAGAGGTTTATAGGATAGTCAAGTATCTGAGCGGAGATTACATCAGCACTCTCACTTAGCATGAGTTGTAATGGAATTGTGCCCCCGGGGTATGCCTTAATTTTTCCTACAATAAGTTTAGCTTCAAGCGGATAATTGTCAACATAGAATACCCGGTCTTCTGACGATGTCTTCTTGCCTTTTGAGGACGAGGCGGAGATTGTGAGAATATGCTTGCCTTCTTTGAGTTTAGTAGTATCAAGCGATAGTTTATACTCAAGCAACTTTTTCTTCTTGAAACTTCCCGCATTTACCTCGCATATCTTATCATCAATTCTTATTGAGACAACCTCAATCTTGCTTTCCTTATCATTGACTTCAAAACTTACATCAATAATCCCTGATGTTATAGAATTCTCCCGGGGAAAGGCAATTGAAATTTGAGGTGAAGTTTTATCATCAGCATAGATGTGAAAAGTCAATCTTGTAAAAATTAAAAATAATGCGAGAAAAGACACAAATAGTGCTAATAGCACTAATACTCTTTTATATCTAAATGTCATTTCAATATCTCCTCAGACAATACTTCCATCAGTTCTCTTGCATTCTCCACTGCCTTGCCAAGTGGATGATTGTTCATAAAGACGAGCACTTTCGGGACAACACCGCTTGCCTCTTTGATATGAGAAGAAAATTCCAGAAGTTCATCCCTTGAGTATAAGTAATCATACCGCTCCCATGACTCCTTATAGTTATACCATTTTGTGCTATTTCTTCCATGAAACCTGAAATACGCAAAAGCAGATGTTATCCATTGTCTGAAAGGCATAAGACCCTTAATGTTTGGTTCATCGACAATGCAGAAAGCAAACCCAAGTTCTTTCAGAAAAGCAAATGTCTCGTCTCTATCCCAATCAGAATTTCTGAATTCAACAGCGACTGGAAGTCCCTCAAAGCCGTTTTTAATTTCATTCAGGCGTTGAGATGAACTACTTGATGGCTTGAATGACCACGGGAATTGAACCAGTATTGCATCAAGTAAACCTCCCTCAACGAGTGGTTTTATTCCTTCCTTAAATGAACTGAATATGCCCTCAGGTAATGCCTTTGAATGTGTGATATCCTGATGTGCCTTTACAGAGAAGCGAACCTTCCCATCTGATTTCTTGATTAGAGATGAGATTGTCCTGATAGAGGGAAGTGAATAGTAAGTATAATTCACCTCTAATGCGCTAAAATAGCGAGAATAGTATTCAAGCATCCCACTTTGCTCTATATTCTCTGGATAGAATACACCAATCCAGTCCTTATACGAAAAACCGGATGTTCCAATTAAAATCATTTAAGATTTACTTTGTAGTTGCAGGTTCTTGTTCAATCTTACTGTTCAGGTCAACCTTACATCCCTTGAGTAACGAGTCAATAGAAAAATCTGGAATTTTTGCGATATATGTCGCTTCTCCCTGATAACCGTAATCTTCCTCAGTATTCGTAACTGCACTTCCACCTAACTGTTGTTTTTCCTCTTTTACAATATCCTCAGGAAGTGGCTCATCATTCATAGGAACCTTTTTGACATCCACATTGAGAAGTTCATATACAGAGACATTGTGAATATATTCAAGTATATCACCGTCAGTCAGGATATCATCAAAATCAGCCATTTTCTTAATCTCACTCAGAAGTAATGCTGGTGCTTCCTTCTTTGACTCAAAAACACCTTCTGATTTGACATCGTTAAGAGCGCTATCTTTTGTAAGATACTTCTTATCCCTTTTATGAATAAATCGAGCATCAATGGGAATTTTATCAGAAAGTAAAGATTGAATATCTTTGTTGTATTTTTCAAATGCGGATGATTTTGAATCTTCTAATATATGAAGCATGGATATAGTTAGATAAATTTTGAAGGGCTTTTCTTTTATTAATTCATCAAGGCAGGACGTTGTAAAATTTGACAGTGTGAGCGATATTTCACTATTCTTTAGACCACCTGCTTTGACTGCTTCTGAGAGTGCCTTCACCGATTCTTTTATTGAACCTGCCTTCCAATTGCTCTCAGCAATTATTAAGAGTCCAACTGGTTTTCTATCACCACCATATTTTGCGATAATCTCCCCTATTTCTTTTGCACCATCAAAATCACCATCGGTAATCAATTTTCTTGCATGCTTTTCAAGCGATGTGATACTACCCTTAAATGCCCTTCCAAAAAATATATTAATATTCCCAAAACCAGGAACATCTACGGATTTATAATTCAATAAAAATATCACAACCAATGCTGCGATTGTGAAAATCGAAAATAAAACAATATATGACCTTCTCTTCATACTGAATTCAGTAGATTTTACCTGACTGTAATTTTAAGTCAAGATGCGTAAAAAATCAAAGAATATCTTTTAATTTTTTGAATATTATGCTTGACAAAGATATGACATCTTAATTAAAATAAGAGTTCTAGGAGGTGAAAGAACATGAAGATAATTTCAATCCTTGCTGGATTATTGGTTTTGTCTATTCCAGTGCTTGCTGAGACAGCAAGTCCAAGTCCAATTGTTGTAACACCAAGTGCGACACCAAATACACTTGGTGGTAGTTTATTAATGCCAGAGTTCAAGGTAGTAAAATACATTGACTTGAGCAATATTCCAGAGGCAACCTTACAGATGTGGGGATTAGCATACGATAGCACAACCGATTCTCTCTGGGTGACTAACTTTGGTGGAAAAGCCGATGGTAAACTCTATAGAATTTCAAAGAATCCAGGCGGTGATGGTAAAGCAGTCATCCTTGAAGGTCCAATAACACTTACAGGTAATGTTCCACCCTATGCCCTTGGTATTGCCTTCGGAAACTACCAGAGTCAAAATAATGGTCTCTGGCTTGGTGGCGCCAACCAGTCATATCAATTCATTGCAGACCCGAAAGTTGGAAATGTAAAGTGGGTTGACTACATTAATATCTGGTCCAAGAACAGTTCGGCAGGAAATGGAGTCGGCTATAATAGAAAACTTGATTTTCTGTATATGTGCGATGCAGCGACTGTTCAGGTACCATCGGGTATGGACCAGATTGCCTGGACTGTTAAACCGGATAAAGGGACAAAGTGGGAATACATAACTTTCAAAAAGATATGTGGTCTTGAGTGCTCCTGGAATGTTACAGACACACCAAAGCAATTATTCGCGATGGAGAGAGAATGGGAGAAAGCAGAAGATAGCGAATTGTTCGGTTTCTGGCTTGTTGATGGAAAACCAGTATTTGCATCATGGAGTGTCAAGGTTCCGGGAACAAAAATTACTGGTACTAATCCGAGTTATTTCAATCTGACTGCTGATATGACATTTGATGGTCACTACTTCTACATAATGGTTCAGGAGAGTGAACATTCCAACCCTGCTGTGGACACAATATTCGTTTGTGAATGGACTGCTGCTGGTGAGAATATTGAATCTGCAAGTTTAGGTGAGATAAAAGCAACATATAAGTAATCGCATGAAAAGCTTCATAAGGGTGGTTATTTTGACCACCCTTTATTTATTTGACTGCGGTTGAATATTGATATATAATTATATTTGGAAAGGTAATATATGTTTAGATTGTTTTTATGTATATTATTAATCACTCTCATAGGACTTACTCTCTCCGAGGAGTTGAAGGTCCTATGGAAAATTGACCTGAGCGGTGTTACAAAAAATCCCTATGGTTTAACATACGATTGGAAAACAAAGCAGTTATGGGTAAGCGACCTTACTGCAACATTTCTCTATAGAATTACAACTGATGAGAATCCAAAAGTAAATCAGGTTTTGTATATTCTCGGAGGACCAACCTCTAACTATGGTATTGCCTTTAAGGGATTAGATATATTTCTAGCAGGAGACGATAAAAAGATATATTTAGTAGATATCCTTTCAGGTCAGGCAAGTATATTCAGAAGCACACCTGAAGATTGGTATGGTGACCAGGCATTAGCGTATAATTCATACTATGATGTTTTATATGCATCCGATTGGGAAACATCTCTGGGGGCCTGGGCAAAACCTGCAAAGACAGGAACATGGTATACCTGGCAATGCAATTCCATTACTGGTTTTGAATGCTCATACAACGACACTAAAGCACCAAAATATTTATGGGCTGTTGATGAAAATCCCACAGGCGCCAAGTTGTATATCTATGACCTGGATTCGGGAATTGTCAAGAACCCACCAAAATTTACCTATGAATTGCCCTCCGAAATGAGTCAGTCAAACACTGGAGATTGTGCCTATGATGGTCAGCATCTCTTTATTGTTGACAGACAATCTGACCACCCTTATATCTATGTCCTTGATGTTAAAAATGTTGGTATTGAAAATCAGAGCATTGGAAGCATTAAGGCACTATTTAAATAAGAAAATTATCACTATTCAGAGGAAGATTCTTCAATAGTTGACCTTATCAGGTTTATAGTTTCTGTTTTTGATGGAATTATTGGTGATGAAGAAAGGTCCGGGTCATAATGCCTTGAGTAAAATCTTGTCCCCACACCAACGCATCGGGGGCAACCATCCTCACAGGCGCATCCCGATACTAACTCAAGCACTGCATCTGTAATCTGCTTAAAATTGATATATATTCTCTCGGAAAAGCCAAGACCTCCAGGAAAAATATCAAATATGAACATTGTGGGGGCCCCAAAGTTGTTTGACTCAATCACTCCCCCTATATCACCGCTATCACACATAGCAAAAAGTGGCGCTACAGAAAGAACTGCATTCTTGAAACCCAGAAGACCTTCATATATCCTATGCTTTTCTTTCGCTATCTTCCTCTGAAAATCTGGATTTACTATAAAAAATAGCGCCTCTGTCTCCATACTTCTCTTCGGAAGGTCAAGACCCGCCCAACCAATTGACTCTATTGTTGTAAATCTTATCTTCTTAAAACCGATTGTCTGTGTCGTTGTCATTACGTCACCAAAGCCAATCTCATATCTTTTCTTACTCTCACTTTCCTTTGTCTTCAATAATCTTATTGTCGTCTCTACATCTGCCTGCGTATAGTAATCAACATTTTTCTTCTCAACAAAGGCAATTTTTTGCTCAAGGTCAAGTTCTCTTACAAAGTATGTCTCCCCTGAATGCAGGTATATCGCTTGAGGATAGACAAGTTCAAGAGCGCTCTCCTCATCAACTGTTCCTATAACACTATCATCTTTAACATTTATAATATTATATGTGTTATCTGAAGCGCTTCTCAATGATACACCTGACGAAGGATATCCCTCAACCGATAGGTGAAAAGCATCACCCGTGCTTATAAGTTCGCCTTCATTTACAAGAAGGTTTATAACTGGGGAGACATCGCCCTTAAATAACTCAATGTCCTCCTTTTTTAATGGCAGTTCATAAGCAGAACATCTAATATGACCTAATATTATGTGGGGATTTGTCGGGTCAATGATAGCGCTCTCAAATGGTGAGTCAAAAAGGTAGTGAGAGTTTGTCGCCAGAAACTGGTCAAGCGGATTATCGTATGGGATATAGATGATGAGCGACGGCTCCTCTCCCCTGCCAGCCCTTCCTGCCTGTTGCCATAAACTTGCTATAGTCCCTGGATAACCTATAATTATTGAACAGTCAAGAGAGCCAATATCAATACCAAGTTCAAGGGCATTCGTTGAGACAACTCCAAGCAGTTCGCCCTCAAATAAGCGTCTCTCTATCTCGCGCCTCTCTTCCGGCAGGTATCCACCTCTATACGGGCTTATTCTCTCTGCAATCTTTGGCTCACTCTCTTTCAATGCTTCGTATGTATACCTATATACTAATTCAGCAACCACCCTTGCCTGCGCAAATACTATCGTCTGAACTCCTTGCCTTATTAATATGCTGAATATATCCCTTGCTTCAATATTTGCACTTCTTCTTAAATTCCGTCTTCTATCAATATATTTGGGTTGCCATATTATTACATGTTTCTCCCCAGATGGTGAACCGTCATCACCTACTGCTACCACTTCATCATCTATCAATCTGATAGCAAGGTCCTGAGGATTGCCTATTGTCGCAGATGAAAGTATGAATCTGGGTCGTGAACCATAATGCTTGCATATTCTCATTAATCTCTTTATTACATTAGCAACGTTTGAGCCAAAAACACCCCTGTAAACATGCACCTCATCAATGATTATATATCTGAGATTGGAAAAGAACCTTGCCCATCTCGTATGATGTGGAAGAATGCCCGAGTGAAGCATATCGGGATTTGTTATTATAAGGTTCCCTATCTCTCTAACAGACCGTCTCTGATGGGGAGGAGTATCACCATCATATGTGAAAGCATGAAGAGCTCTCATAAGCCCCATATCCCCTATCGCCAGTTCATTCACGCCCCGCAACTGGTCCTGAGCCAGCGCCTTTGTGGGAAACAGATACAGAAATGTAGCATTCTCATCTTCAATTAACGCATTAAGGGTTGGAATGGTGTATGTGAGCGTTTTACCAGAAGCGGTTGATGTGGCAATCAGTGTGTTAAATCCAGTTAGAATCTTCTCTATGGCATTTGCCTGATGCGAATATAACCTGTTTATACTTATCCTGTGAAGACAATCCCATACCTGTGGCTTAAGATATATATCTCCATACCGGGCTTTTCTTACCTCCAAAATTCTATATTCAACTATCTGCTCAGAAGCATTCAGTTGAATTTTGAGCAAATCAATTATTTTCTCTGCGTCCATCTCTTATCATATAATCTTTAACATAGAGATGGATAACCTTCAACAGGATAGCTCATTTATCGGTGAATATATCATTCTTGGAAATATTATTGCCGGAGATGGCAATCTTGCTGAATATATATGGGTAGATAATGGAATAATCAAGAACATTGGTAATGGAATTCCATTTGATGCTCCAAATAACATACCGATGACACTTATTCCACCTGATTGGTATATAATACCGGGTCTTTATGATGCCCACGTTCATCTCAAGCAGACGGCGATAAGGACACTAATCACTGACCTGAATGATGTAAAAAGCATAAAAAATCTAATAGAGATTATGGACTCTTCCCCCTTGATTGGTGATGTCAAGATAGGAATGGGATTTGATGAAACAAAATTTCTGTCCAGAGATATTCCTACAAAAAGCGACCTCGATAAAATAAGTGATACACCTGTAATGATAATACGGGTTGATTCCCACTCTTGTGTTGTAAATAATGCCTTTTATAAATTAGCTGAGAAAATCGGTCATGACCTTCTTATGAATAATGATGGCATTCTAAAGGGTGAGCAATACTCTCATGCATATAATATCGCTATGTCTGGTATTGACAGTTCTTTTATCCGTGAAGCGATAGTAAATACATGCAAGAAAGTGATAGAAAAAGGCATGATCGCTATACATGCAATGGAGGGTGGGTCAGACAATCCAATTGAGAATGCAAGATTTGTAAGAAATGTATTAGAAAAGACCCAACTGAAAGGGAAGGTATATCCACAGACATTTGATATTGAGATGGTTCTTGAGGATGGTTTTGATGTTATAGGTGGATGCATCCTTGTTGATGGTTCAATTGGTTCAAGGACTGCTGCGGTTTTCAGCCATTATAAAGACAGTCCTGGTGAAAGTGGTTGTCTCTACCTTGATAGATATAAATTAACACCATTTGTTAAAAAGGCAGGTAAGGCAGGGCTTCAGGTTGCGCTTCATACAATTGGTGATAGGGCTATAGAGGAGGCGCTTTCTGCATATAAATCAGTCGGTGAAAATGCAGGAAGGAAGAGATTTCGTCTTGAGCATTTTGTAATGGCAACAGATGAGCAGATTGAATGTGCTAAAAATCTTGATATATGCGTATGCATGCAACCAACTTTTGATAGATACTGGGGACAGAGTGGTGGTATGTATGAGGAAAGGTTGGACAAGGTGAAGATGAATAGAATTAAGAGTGTTTTAAGAAGTGGCATTCACCTTTCAGGCGGCTCCGACTCAGATATAACTCCAATGGACAGCATCCTCGGTATATCATCTGCAATGTCTCATAATATTCCTGAAGAGCGTCTGACATTTGACGAGGCGCTCAGTATATTCACCTATGGTGGAGCATATATGAGTTTTGATGAGAAAGAGAGAGGTCTTCTCAAGAAAAATTATTATGCTGACTTCATAATACTTGACTGTGACCCAAGATTAAAGATTGTAGCATCACCAGATGATATCAAAGTCCTTGCGACATTTATTGACGGAAACCCTGTATATATTTCAGATGAATTTTATTCATGTGGTTTATAATTTAAAAATACAAAATCATATTTCATTGAGTTAATAAGAAATATATGCTATATTCACTAATGAATATTGAAACCTTGTTTATGATAATTTTGATAATATCCAGTTTTTTTGGATTTTAAGTCCAGATTTTTTATTTGGGCTTAATTTTTTTATAATTTTAGGTCTTTCAGTGAGGTGAAAAAGAAATGATGAGTTATGAGAAGTATTTTTCAGAATCCATAAAGAAGGCAAAGAGGTCTGAAATAAGAGAACTGTTGAAACTTACTATAAGACCGGAAATTATCTCATTCGGTGGTGGATTCCCATCACCCGAATCCTTTCCAAAGGAAGAGATACACGATATCTGCAAGTATGTCTTAGAAAAAAGTGGAGATGTTGTCCTTCAGTATGGACCTACTGAAGGAAATCCGGGACTGAAGAATGAACTATCAAAATGGATGGCAAAAGATGGAATTAATGTTCCACCCGAGCAAATTCTCATAACAGCAGGAAGTCAACAGGGGCTTGACATTGTCGGGAAAGTGTTCCTTGATAAAAACGACCTGATTATTGTTGAAGTGCCAACTTATATTGGTGGTCTGCAGGCATTCAATGGCTTTATAGCCCGTATGGAAGGCGTATTGCAGGATGACTGTGGAATGAAAATGGATATTCTTGAAGAGAAACTGAAAGAGATGGCATCAAAAGGTGAAAAGCCAAAGTTCATTTATGTCGTTCCTGACTTTCAGAATCCATCAGGGGTAACAATGCCCGAAGATAGGAGAAAACGCCTTCTTGAACTCGCATCAAAATACGACACAATAATCATTGAAGACAGTCCATATAGAGAGCTCAGATACACAGGAACACAGCCACCACCATTATACAGTTTGGACAGAGAAGGAAGGGTGGTGACATTATCTACATTCTCAAAGATATTCTGCCCTGGCTTCAGAATTGCCTGGATTTATGGACCGGCGGAGATAATAGATAAAATGATTATGGCAAAGCAGGGTATGGACCTGTGCTGTCCGGAATTCAATCAGGCGGTGATTGCGGAGTTTATGAAGCGAGGACTTCTTATTAAACACATAGAGAAAATAAAGTCAATATATAAAGAGAAAAGGCAGGTAATGCTTGATGCCCTTGAAAAGTATATGCCAGAAGGTGTAAGCTGGACAAAGCCAGAGGGGGGTCTTTTCTTATGGATGCGGCTTCCTGAAAATATGGATAGCACAGAATTATTTAAGAAGGCAGTTGAGAATAACGTTGCATATGTAATTGGTTCTGCATTTCATCACGATGGCTGTGGTAAGAACACCTTGCGTATCAATTTCTCATATCCAACAAAAGAGAAGATAGTTGAGGGCATTAAACGACTATCTGATGTTATAAAGAAGGAGATTTAAGAAGATTTGCCCGATTCACTAAGTGGCTTTAAGGACTATCTGAAAAGGGTTGCATTTGAAAGTGGTGCGACCCTCTTCGGTATCGCTGACATAAATGTCTTATCAAATGGGAAAGAACAGATTCCCAAATTATTCACCGGTTATAATAGGGCGGTCTCGATCGCTTTCCGATTGTCTGCTGGTATTCTATCAACAATTACTGACTCACCAACCAAAATTTACGCTCATCACTATAAACAGGTAAACTACCTTCTTGACCGTATTGCCCTGCGAATAGCAGGTATCCTACAATTCTGGGGATACAATTCAATACCCTTACCCGCTTCCCAGATTACCGACTGGGATAATATTACAGGCAATGTTTCACATAAAACAATAGCGCAACTTGCGGGACTTGGATTCATTGGTAGAAATCATCTCCTGATTACATCCCAATACGGAGCGCAAATTCGCCTTGTCTCTGTTGCCACTGACTGCCCTCTCCCCCCTGATAACCCAACTACTGGTGAATGTGGTAAATGCTTCAAATGTGTAAAAATCTGTCCCGCTGAGGCAATAGGAAAAAGTCATGAGAAGTTCAACTTAGAAAAATGCAGAGAGATGTTGAAGACATTTGCGAAAAAGGGTATCGGTCAGTATATTTGTGGTATATGTGTAAAGGTATGTTCTGGTATGAATAATAATTCATAAATATAATGATAGTGAGGGTAATCTCAAAGCCATTATGCTTGATATATATCAAGATGTATGTTATAGAATATGTCAATGTTTAAAAGATTAGCAATCTTTGTAATCTTTATTATAACCTCACTAGCAGTGAGTCAGGAAATCTTTACTATAAAAGATATTCAAGTAACGGGATTAAAAGATATGACTGCTGACAGGATATTATCTGTTCTAAAAATGCGAATTGTTGATACCTATACAGAAATGCGACTTGCGGAAACAGTCCGCTCAGACCTCCGTCGACTTAGCAAACTTAACCTATTTGGAATGATGAAGGCAGAGATGGACAAAGAAGATGATAGTGTAGTAATAAGATACTATCTTGAAGAGTATCCTCTTATTACCGAAGTAACATATGAGGGTAATAAAAACCTTAATAACAAAGATGTAAATAAACTTCTGAAAATTTCAGCGGGAGACCGGTTAAATCCAGTAAAGGTTCAGGAGACAATAAATGCAATAACTGATAAATACATAGATAAGGGATATAGAGAAGTAAAGGTGGATGCGAATATAGATAATAAAGAGGAAGGAAAAGCGGTTATAAGGTTTAAAATTACTGAAGGAGAAAAGACAACTATCCATAGTATAAGAATTGAAGGGAACAGTGTGCTTACAGATTTGGATATTAAAACAAAGGTTTTAAAGACAAAAGAAGACAGATTTTATAATACAAAAACGCTTGACCAGGAGGTCCTTGAAGAGGACTTTACACGAATAGAAGAGGCATATGCAAACAAGGGTTATCTACAGGCAAAGGTTGCAGATTACGATATAAAAGATATACCTGATAAGCACCAGATAGATATTACAATCTATATAAAGGAAGGGAAAAAATATAAGACAGGTGAAATTACAGTATCAGGTGCCAATATAATATCTGCAGAGGATGTGAGAAATTTAATTGTATTAAAGAGAGGTGACGATTTTAACCAGAAGAAGTTAGATAATTCTCTTCAAAATATAACCCAGGAATACTACAGCAGGGGATATATCTTTGCTAATGTTGACAAAATTGTTGATTTAGATGAGAACAAAGGAGAAGTAAATGTAAAGATTGTCATCAATGAAGGCAGTCCTGCGAAAATAAGACAGATTATAATCAATGGAAATACGACCACAAGAGACCTTGTAATAAGAAGGGAATTGAGAATATATCCCGGGAATAGATACAGAGAAAACAAAGTTATAAGGAGTCTACAGAGAATTTTCAACCTTGGGTATTTTAAAGGTGTAAATCGTGATATTCTGACTGACCAGAATAGCGACCAGGTTGATTTAATAATATTAGTTGATGAAAAGCCAGGAATTGCCAAGGTAAACTTTGGAGCAGGATACTCAAGCATTGATGGAATTGTTGGAACAATAGATGTTGATTGGCTTAATTTTGATATATCAAAACTTCCAAAAATATGGAAGTGTAAGGGTGCAGGACAGAGGTTGTCATTTTCATTTCAAATAGGCAAAAGAACTCTTTTTTATAATATAGGTTTTACTGAACCCTGGTTTCTTGGAAAACCAGTATCAATGAGTGTAAATTTCTATAAGACACGACTGGACCGCTTCACCTATGAGGAAAAAAGATTAGGGACAAGCATATCATTCGGAAAATCACTATCAGAGTATGTATATGGTGATATAAGATACAAAATAGAGAAAGTGCGTGTAACTTCTGACTATAATGTGAAAGACCTTCCTGACTGGATAAGAGAGAATCTTGGAACAAATATAACTTCATCGGTTCAATTCACTGTTGAGAGAGATTCAAGAGACAATACATTTTTTGCAACGGAGGGTTCTGACTCATACGCATCATTTGAATTAGCAGGACCAATGGGAGGAAATATAAACTTCTTTAAAATAGAAGACGCGACTTCCTGGTATTCCAAGGCATTCTGGAAGAATGTCCTGGCGATGCGTCTTACATCAGGTTATATATCTTCCTATGGAAAAACAAGAGCAGTTCCCATATTTGAACGCTTTTATATAGGTGGAAGTCAAACAGTGAGAGGTTATGAGGATTGGGAATTAGGACCCATGGACAAATACGGTAATCCCGAGGGTGGCACAGTTATGCTATACTCAAATATGGAATATAGAATACCTGTAGTAAGTAATATGTTCTATGTTCTCGGGTTCTGGGATGCTGGATATACTTGGAGTAACTTTAAGGCAATAGATTTTAAGGACCTTCAGAGCGGTGTAGGTGGAGGAGTGCGTCTTGATATTCCTATGTTCGGTCTTATTGGCTTTGACTATGGTTATGGTCTTACAACTCACTCTGGTTTGCTTCACTTCTCTATTGGTTCAACATTCTAGAATTAAAACTGTTTATCTAAGAGTATTTTGTTAAATCTATAACTTGAATGTTTGTGTGTTTATAAATATAATTCATTTAACAACTATAAAGTGGTTTGATTGTTTATGTGAGGTGAAAAAGATGATTAAGAAAAAAGCAATGTTTATCATAGGAACAATTGCTATATCCCTTTTACTTTCTTCTGCTGCACAGGCAAAAGAACTCAAACTTGCCTATGTCACAATGGAAGAGATTCTTAACAATTATTCTGTTTACCTTCAAGAAGCAGATAGAATTCAGAAAGAGATGGCTGTAAAGGAGAAAGAGATACAGGTAAAATTAGATGATTATCAGAAGCGTCTTGATGAACTTCAGGGTAAGATGTTAAATCCCATGCTATCAGAGGATGCAAGAAAGAAAGCAGGAGATGATTATACTGCCCTTATGAACGAAGCATTTCAATACAGAGACCAATCACTCCAGGGATTAGATACATGGAGCCAGCAACAATTACAGCCGACTTATGAGAAGGTCTATAAACAAATAGCAGATATCGCAGAGAAAGATGGTTACAGTTTTGTATTCAATGAATCCTCCAGCATTATATATGGCGCTGATGCTTTCAATATTACAAAGATGGTAATAGATGCGCTCAATGCGAGTTCATCTGGAGGCGGTTCTAAATAAAATTATGACTGAATCAAAGCCCATTAAAAAGTTTACATTAAGAGAGATAGCAAATATTGTTGGAGGGAGGTTATCGGGAGACGGAGATATTTTAATTAAAGGTGCATCAGGGATAAAGGAAGCAAATAAGGACGAGATTACATTTGTCCACTTCAAGAGATATCTTAAATATCTTCCCCAATCAAAAGCATCTGCTGTTGTTTTAAAAGACGGTTGGAATAACGCTGGAATGCCTGCAATCTTTGTAGATGACCCATACTTTGCATTTGCCGTGATTATCAGAGCATTTTACACACCAGGTTATTACTCACAGAATGGAATCTCCGATAAATCAGTTATATCAAAAGATGCCAGCATCGGTAAAAATGTCAGCATACAACCCTATGCAGTTATTGAGACAGGTGCTAATATTGGTGAAAACTCAGTCATAGGTGCCAATTCATACATAGGCAAAAACGTTAGAGTTGGAAATGATTGTTTTATACATCCCAATGTGACTTTAAGGGAAAACGTAATTATTGGAGAGAGAGTAATAATACATTCTGGAAGTGTAATAGGAAGTGATGGTTTTGGATATGCTTTTAATAATGGTAAATTCTACAAGATACCACAAATAGGAACAGTAATCATTGGTAATGATGTTGAGATAGGTGCTTGTTGCACAATTGATAGAGCAACTATGGGTGCTACAAAGATTGGAGATGGCTCCAAGATTGATAATCTTGTCCAGATAGCGCACAATGTAGAGATAGGAAGGAACTGTGCTATTGCTGCACAGGTTGGTATATCGGGTTCAACAATAATTGGTGATAATGTAATGGTGGGTGGGCAGGCAGGCATAATCGGTCATCTGACAATCGGAAGTGGTTCTCAGATAGCAGCACAATCGGGCATAGCCAAAGATATTCCACCGGAAACCAAATGGCTCGGTTCTCCTGCAAGACCTCTTATGGAGGCAAAACGTATAGAAGCATTCCTATCCAAATATGACGATATATTAAAGAAACTAAAAGAATTGGAAGAAGATATTAAGAGAAAAAATAAGGAATAATTACAGTCCCAGAATATGAACAGACAAAGGACTATATCAAAAAAGGTGAAAATGTCTGGAATAGGCATCCATACAGGTAAGGATGTATCTATTGCTTTAACCCCACTTCCACCGGATAGTGGAATTATCTTCCGCAGAGTTGATATTAATGAGAATATAGATATTCCAGCAACTATTGACTATGTCGTATCATCTGAGAGAGGGACAAACCTGGCAAGAGAAAGTGTGGAAGTAAAGACCGTTGAACACTTACTTTCGTCTCTTTACGGTCTTGGGATTGACAATATTCTTATAGAAAATGAAGGTGGTGAGATACCTGCAGGAGATGGTTCAGCAAACGACTTTGTTAAACTCATTGATAGTGCTGGCATCAAAGAGCAGGCAGAAGAAAAAAATTGCGTCTGTGTTGCGCAACCTGTTTATCATACTGATAATGACATATTAATAGCAATATATCCTGATGATAATCTATCTCTATCATACACAATCTCATTCGGACATAAATTTCTTGACGCTCAGTATGCCTATATCAACCTTAATGAGAATGAATATAGAACCAAAGTGGCTAATGCAAGAACCTTTGTATTTCATAACGATGTGGAAGCACTAATGAAATCAGGTCTTATTAAAGGTGGAAGCACTGAAAACGCTATTGTTATTACAGATGATGGTCTTCTTGAGGGTGAGCTCAGAAGTCCACTTGAGTTCGTTTATCATAAAATCTCTGACCTGATTGGAGACCTCTGCCTGACAGGCGTTAGATTAAAAGGCAGAATAGTGGCTATCAAAGCAGGTCATAAGAGCCACATTGATTTCGTCAGAAAACTTAAGAGATACATTCATTTGATGCCAGTATTTGAAGCCCCAAATTCAGAACCAATATATGATATAGATGCTATAAAGGGCTTTTTGCCCCATCGCTTCCCCTTTCTATTTGTTGACAAGATAACTTACATTGAGGGAAAAAAGAGGGTAATAGGTGTCAAGAACGTTACTTTCAATGAACCATTCTTCTGTGGACACTTCCCTACTGCCTCAATAATGCCCGGGGTTTTAATTCAGGAGGCGATGGCACAGGTAGGTGGAATGCTTCTCCTTACTACAGTTGATGACCCCTCCACTAAACTCGTCTATTTTCTTGGTATTGATAAGGCAAAGTTCAGGAAGACAGTCGTCCCTGGTGATACGCTTGTATTTGACCTCACTACAATTCGCCTGAAGAGAAACATCTGTGAGATGAGAGGCGAGGCGTTTGTCAGAGGGGAACTGGTTGCTGAGGGTGAATTCAAGGCAATGGTCGTAGACAAATAAGCATTATCTATGTCAATCCATCCATCAGCAATAATAAATCAAGGTGCGAAAATTTCAGATGGTGTAGATATTGGACCATATTCAATAATTTCTTCAGGTGCTATCATAGGTTTGAATACAAAAATAGATGATAATGTCCTGATTGATGGAAGAACTACTATCGGAAGCAATTGTAGAATATTTCATGGCTCTGCCATTGGTTCTGTTCCTCAGGACCTGAAATATACAGGCGAAGATACAAATGTGGTCATTGGTGATAATAATACAATAAGGGAGTTCGTGACTATTCACAGGGGAACAAAAGCAAAGGGCACAACAGAGATAGGAAATGGCAATCTCATTATGGCTTACGTTCACATCGCTCATGACTGCACTATAGGCAATAACTGTATCATCGCCAATTCATCAGCCCTTGCAGGACATATCAATATAGATGACTATGCAATCATTGGTGGACTTGTTCCAATACATCAATTTTGCAAGATAGGCAAATATGCAATGGTAGGTGGTATGTCAAGAATAACAAAGGATGTTGTGCCTTTCAGTTTGGTTGCAGGCAATCCACCGCGTGTCTATGGCTTAAATATTGTTGGATTAAGAAGACATAAGTTTGATAATGAAAGGTTGGTAGTATTAGAACAGGCATTTAATTTATTATTTCGCTCTGGATTAAATACAACACAGGCGCTTGCGAAAATTGAAAGCGAGATTGAAAAGACAACAGATATTATATATCTAATTGATTTCATAAAGAGCTCACAGAGAGGAATTATACCCGGTCTCAGATGAAGTATAAATTGACAATAATTGCAGGAGATGGTGAAATTCCCATCCTTGCAGTCCGAACTGCCCTTAAAAAGGGCTATGATGTCCGGATAATATCATTAACTAATGCCAGCCAGGATGCTATAAAGAATACTATTGGCAATTACCAGTTCATTGAACCTGGAAAGATTGGAAAGATATTAAAATCTATAAGGGAGTTCGATTCGGAAAGCGTTCTCTTCGCTGGAAGTATCAATAGAGGTATTTTATACAGGGGGTTAAAGCCAGATTTAAAGGCACTAAAGGCATTAACTATGTTGAGAGGTTTTGATAATAAAAGTGTTATGGATGTTATAGAGAAATTAATATCGGAAACGGGTGCTAAACTTATATCACAGAAGGAATTTTTAAAAGAGCATATCGCAAAAAAAGGGGTAATTGCTGGCAGGAGACCATCAAAGAAGATGATGTCACAAATAAAAAAATTCATACCAGTTGTGAAGACATTTGAAAATATGGGTTCCGGGCAGGTGTTTGTAATAAAAGATAATCATATTGTAGCGATAGAGGCAATGGAGGGCTCTGATGAGACAATATCACGAGCAGGTAGATTAGCAGGCAATGGCATAATAGTTATTAAAGCAGTTTCTGATGACCATAACTTTAAGTTTGACCTCCCCACAGTTGGAACCCAGACATTAGAAGCAATAAATAAAGCAGGCGGTGGTTATCTTGTCGTTGAAGCACACAAGATATTAATACTTAATATAGATAAATTCATTAATCTGGCAAATACCTACAAAATATCCGTTTATAGTTATTAGATTATTATCACTGGTTTCATAGTATAATCTACTATTTAAGGTTGATATGGAGATTCTATTATTATCGGGCGAGCAATCCGGCTTTAAACACCTTTCCCAGATTGCAAGGGTGTTTAAGAACAGATATGAGAATATCACCATATCTGCTATGGGCTACTCCTGTGAATATATTGATAATCTGGTTGTTGATATTGGTGATAAATCAGAGATAGGTTTTGCAGAGATATTGAGAAACATCGGTTTTTATATCAAATCATTAGCAGGATTAAAATCTTACCTGAGAAATAATAGACCTGATATAGTAATTTCGATTGATAATTTTGAGTTTAATATGCTTTTATTAGAAGATGCAAATAAGTTCTCTAAAAACTTATATTATTTCATTCCACCAAAGGTCTGGGCATGGGGTGGTTTCAGGACAGGTATTCTCAAGAGATACTGCAAAAAGGTCTATACTATATTCAATTTTGAGAGCGACTTTCTAAGAAAATCAGGTGTTAATGCAGAGTATATTGGAAATCCATTTTTCAGTTTATATAAAGATATAAGAAATAGATTTGATAGAGAAGAGAGACGCATGACAGTAGGCCTCCTCCCTGGAAGCAGGCAAACAGAAGTTAGAAATCATTTGCCTGTAATATTAGAAACAGTAAAAGAGTTAAGAAGGTCAATCAAAGAAACACATTTTGTTCTGGGCTGCGCTGATAAAGTGAAGGATTTAATAATGGAAATGACGAATGGTGAGGATATTGAGATAGCAGATGGTATAAAACCTGTGCTTGAGAGGTCAGCAGTCGTCATCGTTGCGTCTGGCACCGCCACATTTGAAACAGCAATATGTGGTATTCCAATGGCTATAATCTACCGCACATCCCCTATCACCTATCTTTTAGGCAGGTTCCTCTTGAAGATAAAAAATATTGGTCTTCCAAATATAATTGCAAAAAGAGAGATCGTTCCCGAGTTTGTGCAAAATAAATTAAAGCCAGAAAGGTTATCACAATTTATAATTAGAATATTAAACGAAGTAAGATTATATAAAAATATGAGAACAGAACTATTGAAAAGCACGGATGAAACTATTACAGGAGAGAATTACATTTATATGAACTTAGTTGATGATATTACAAAAGATACCGGTCTTTTATATGAATAGAGAGATGAAGTCAGTTCCAAAGAGATTACTCAGTTTTCTTCTTCCACACTGGCAGTTGATAATACTTGCCACAATAGGAAGTGCAATAGGAAGCTCGCTTGAAGCATCAATTCCGGTTATTATTGGAATGGTGATAGACATAATATCTGGAAAGGAAAACCTTATTTCAAATATTATGGGAAAATTTGGCTTTATAAATATAAAACTCGCTTCAATCAATATTCTGCCAATTTATATTTTAGCGGTAATTATTATCACAGGTATCTTTACATTCATTATGATTTATACACTGTCACTTGTTGGACAGAGGGCTATAGTCAGAATAAGAGAACTCCTTTTTAGTAGATTGATACGACTATCTCTTTCATATCACAGTAAGATAAAGAAAGGCGATTTTATATCAAGAGTTCTATCAGATGTCTCAACAATTCAGGATACCGCAAGTTCTCTCAAGGACATAATCCACTCAACAGTTATGGTCATAATCATACTTATTATAATGTTCTCCAGATATTGGGAACTTACGCTTCTAACTATAATCACATTCCCATTTCTTGTTCTGATAATAAACCGCCTTGCTGAGAGGATGAGACGTGCTGGAAGGTCGCTTCAAAAGAAGATAGGTGAAATAGCATCATATCTCAATGAGGCACTGACAGGAATCAGGTTGATTAAGGCATTCACAAGAGAGGAGTTTGAAGATAAAAGATTCAGGAATGTAAATATCGGTGCTTTTCGTTCCTGGATGAGGACTGTTAAGTTAGAGGCAATACTCAGACCTATTATGGAACTCTGCTCCGGGTTGGGCATGGTCGTTGTATTCTGGCTCGGTTGCAAGAAGGTAATGTCAGGTGAGATTACAACGGGTATGCTGATGGAGTTTATAGGTCTGGTAATGCTAATGTATCAACCAATAAGAACACTGGGAAGGGTAAGCACTACAATCCAGAGGACATTTGCCGCATCAGAGAGAATATTTGAGGTAACGGACGCCCCGGAAGAGATAACCGAACCCGCAATACCCAGACATATTGGAAAGATAGAGGGAAGCGTAGAGTTTGAAAATGTATATTTCTCTTACGATAACAGTAGGTATGTATTGACTGATACAAATCTGAAGGTGGAACCTAATGAGTCAATTGCCCTTGTCGGACCAAGCGGTGCTGGCAAGACAACTTTAGTGAATCTAATACTAAGATTTTATGATGTAACAAAAGGTAATATTTATATTGATGGCATTGATATTAAAGAACTATCTCTTCATGAACTTCGCTCTCAGATAGGTATAGTTCCGCAGGAGATGACGCTTTTTGGAATGACAGTGAAGGAGAATATCTTATATGGACGACTAACAGCAACTCTTGATGAGGTCGTGGAAGCGGCAAATGCAGCAAATGCACATAATTTCATTGAGAAGTTGCCTGATAAATATGACACACAGATTGGAGAGGGTGGAAAACTTCTATCTGGAGGTGAACAACAACGGCTCGCGATAGCAAGGGCGATTCTCTCAGATACGCAGATTTTAATTCTTGACGAGGCAACATCATCGGTTGATGCAGAATCAGAGGCGCTCATACAGGAGGCATTATTTCGTCTTATTAAGAACAGAACTACATTCATAATAGCACATCGCCTGTCAACGGTTAGAAATGTTAATAGAATAGTAGTTCTCGATGATGGCAAAATTGTTGAGATTGGAGACCATAATGCACTTATATCAAAAGGTGGTCTTTATGCACGGCTCTGCAAGGCGCAACTTATCTCTTAATTTATTTATTCTATATCAAATACTTCTATGTCCAATAATAATACTTATTCTTATCGGGTTCGCGTTTATTAAAAGAGTTAGAAAGGGGCTCTTAAGACGATTTTCATTATTAAAACTGAAATATTCTGGTAGAGCAGTAATTATTCATTCGTCATCGCTTGGCGAAGCAAAAATGGCAGCCAAGCTCGCCAGATTAATCAAGAATATAAAACCTGATATGAACATAATTGGAAGTTCATTCACTTTAGATGGTCTTGATGTTATAAGAGATGAAGGAGCGTTCACAGAAACATTCCTCTACCCCATAGATATTTTTCCACTTATTTATTTTAAGTTAAGAAAAATAAATCCTATATCAGTTATCTTTATTGAGGCAGACCTATGGCCATCGCTTTTATATTGGGGTAGAAGAAAAAATGCAAGAATTATTGTTCTATCAGGACGAACAACTGAAAAGGCAAGAAGGGTGATGGGGGTATTTAGACCAATAGTCCTGGAATTATACAGAAATGTTGACAGAATATTCACAGCAAATGAAATAGAATACAAAAAACTGATGGCACTTGGCATTAATCCACAGAAAATGATAGTATCTGGCAGTATTAAATATATGGATAATTTGACTAATGGCAAAAATATACATAATAATATTAAAAATAAGATGAAAAAGGAACTATATGTAGGTGATTCAGATAAAATTTTAGTCGCTGGAAGCACACATAAAGGCGAAGAGGACATTATTTTGACTGTTTATAAAAATATCAGGAAGAGACATGAGAACCTGCGACTTATAATTGCCCCACGATATATTGAAAGGTCAGAAGAGATTATAAATATCGCACATAAAAATGAATTAAAAGCTGTTAAGTTTAGCATTTTAGATAAAAATATTAGGGATTGGGATGTCCTGGTGGTTGATAAAATAGGGATTTTAGCAGACATCTACTCAATAGCATATATTGCATTTGTCGGTGGCACTCTTGTGAAAAGGGGTGGTCAGAATATTATTGAACCGGCAAAATATGGTGTTCCTGTCCTCTTTGGACCCAGCATATCAAATTTCAATTATGAAGCGTATGCCCTTATAAAAAATTCAGGAGGTAAAATAGTCAGAAATATCAGTGAATTAGAGAGCTCTATTTATGAACTTCTTGAAGATAAAACTCTATATGAAAGATTCTCTAAAGGGTCTTCCAGGTCATATATTTCGATGGCATTTGATGTAAAATTGCTTCTGGATGAGGTAAATAGATGGACTTAGGTGGACTTGAGTTAACATACAGACAGCTTTTATCAAAGAAAGGCATTCCTGAGTTTATTTTCAATGTGACTATCTATCCTATTTCACTATTAAACTCCATATATTCAACTTCAAGAAGATTTATATATTCCGCTGGTATCAAAAGAAAATTTAATTTCAAAAAACCAATAATATCTGTTGGGAATCTGAATATCGGTGGTTCTGGCAAAACCCCTCTTGTAATATATATTGCTCAGAATATAATGGACCATGGTTATAAACCTGCAGTCGTTATTGGTAAGGAAGCAATTGAAGATGAAGTTTTAATTTATAAAACTCAACTCCCTGATATTCCAATCTTTGTTGAAAATAATAAAATTGATTCAATTAAACGTGCTTCAGATAGCGATTGTGATGTGATTATAATTGATGACGGATTCCAACTACTGGGTATTAACAAAAACCTGGATATTGTAATAATCAGGGATGATGTTTTATCTCTGCCATTTCCCCTTGGTTTTGGCCGTGAGGGAAAATCAGCGCTAAATTATGCTGATCTTATAATAATATCAAAGCCATACAGGGGTCTGTCTAAAAAATACATTAAGAATAAAATGAAGCATATCTTTATAATGAGACAGGTTCCTACAGAGATAGTTAACTATTCTTCCAATAAATCAGTAGAAATCAATATCCTGACTGGTGAAAATATTCTTCTCTTCTCTATGGTTCCATCTATTGAATATATCGCTTATGAGTTATCAAAATTCGGATTAAATGTCAAAATAATCCAGTTTCCAGACCATTATAGATACAAAAGTAGTGATATTAATTCAATTATGTTGAGAAAGAATCTGGTAAAATACATAATCACAACAGAAAAAGACATCTCAAGAATAACGAAGGACTTTCCAGATATGCTTGGTTCACTGTGGATATTAGAATCAAAATTATGTATAGAGGATGAGAATACATTGATTGAACCTATCATTAGATTAATAGAAAATTATGAGAAGGTTTAGATTTATTCTTGAATACCTCCTGCTTCTATTGATAATTATAATATCAATGCCATTTTCATGGCAATCTCTTCCCTATCTTGGAAAGTTCTTAGGCACAATTCTGTATTTTATCCTGAAGATAAGACAAACGGTGGCGACAGAAAACATAAAATCGTCTTTAGGCCTCAGCGATAATAAAGCGAGAGAGATTGCCCTCTCTTCATTTATATCTATCTCAACAACAATTCTTGAAATTGCACATCTCGGTCTCAAATATCACAATAATCCATCAAAATTCATAAGATTCTCACGTTTTGATGTCTTTGAAAGGGCTAAAAATGAAGGTAAAGGTGCAATCTTACTCTCCGCTCATTATGGAAACTGGGAGATTATGGCTTCTGTAATTGCGATAAAAGATTATGATGTCCGGGCTATCGTGAAAAGGCAGGCAAATCCCTATGTTGAAAATCTATTTACAAAATTAAGAAATAGATATGGCATAAAAGTAATATATATGGAAGATTCAGCGAGGGAGATTATAAAATTACTGAAAAGGAATATTTTTGTATGCATTCTTGCAGACCAGCATGCAGGCGATTCTGGCATAATGGCTGACTTCTTTGGTAGAAAAGCATCTACCTGGGGTCAGATAGGACGTATCGCTCAGATGGTCAATTCACCGATAATCATAGGTTTTGATATGAGATTGGTCAATAACAGTCATTTTGCTATTATAGACGACTTATGGTATATATATAAAAGAGATAATGCTGAAATACACTTTTCAACTGAATATAATAGAAGATTGGAGAATTTCATTAAATTATATCCACAGCAATACCTGTGGATGCATAGAAGATGGAAATAGTGTATATTTGAATATAAATGGAGGTAAATATGAAGACAATATTATTTATTCTCGCAGCAGTATTTTTAGGAGTTTTAGGTCAAATGTTTCTCAAGATCGGGCTTCAAAAGACACCCCCGCTGGAGGGTTTCACACTCAAAGTAATTAAATTGATTTTCAAGCCATACATATTCTTTGGGTTCATAAGTTATGGTATATCTTCCCTTTTCTGGATTATCGTCTTATCAAGGACTGAACTTTCCTATGCCTATCCAATGGTTGCACTCGGTTATATACTTGTATTCATCTTCTCATGGCTTTACTTCAAAGACCACGTAACGCTCACCAGAATAGCAGGTCTCATACTAATATGTATTGGAGTTGTTCTTGTAGCAATGACACAACCGTCACTACCTAAATCAACCCCGTAGAAGATGAAATCTCTTATTGACAGGTTTAGAGATTACTATCCAGAGAATATTAAAGAGGCAAGGGAGATTCAGTGTCAGATTTCATCATTGGTTAAGTTAAAATCCTGTAAAGGCAATTTCAGGTTAATCGGAGGTATCGATACTGCATATAAGAATGACAGGGTTGTCGGTGCCATCTGCATTATGGAGGGTGGTAGTTATGAGATAGTTGAAAAAGTGTATGGTATTATAGATAAGGGTTTTCCTTATGTGCCCACTTATCTTGCGTTCAGAGAGGTTCCTGCAATTATCAGAGCATTTGACAGGTTGAAGGAACTACCGGATATATTTCTTGTTGATGGGCATGGCATCTGCCACCCAAAAGGTGTTGGCATTGCAACCCATATTGGTGTTTTAATAGGAATACCAACTATCGGTGTAGCCAAATCGCGGTTGGTGGGCAATTTTGTTATGCCTTCAAATAAAAAAGGCAAGTATGAACCAATAATTCTACACAATAATACTGTCGGATTCGTATTTAGAAGCAGAGATAATGTAAAGCCAATATTCATATCACCAGGGCACCTTACGGACCTTAATTGCATTATCGGAATAGTTGAGAAATCACTCAAGAAATACAGAATACCCGAACCATTAAGATATGCCCATATCTTTGCGGAAGAAATGAAAAAGGAGGTTTGATATGGAAATAATAGATGCAATAAAGGGAAGACGAAGCATCAGAAAGTATAAGCCCGACCCTGTGCCAAAAGGCGATATTGATAAGATAATTGAGTCCGCCTGCTGGGCACCGAGCGGGAGCAATATGCAACAGTGGAAGTTCATAGTAATAGAAGATAGTTCACTAAAAGAAAAACTTGCAAATGCGATTGAGAATGTAGCAGGAGATACCGCTGAAAAATTCAAAGATGATACCGAATTGGTGAAACGGCTTGAACGAAGTTTACCTGCATATACATTCTTCAAGAATGCACCGGTAGTAATTGCCTGTATAGTTGAGGAAGTGCCATCAACCTCTGGAAAGATAATGGCTACTCGGGGAGCATACACATCAACCATCAGTATCGTCGGGCTTTCAAGCGTATCCGCAGCAATACAAAATCTGCTTCTTACAGCGTATTCCCTTGGTTATGGCACCTGCTGGATGACAGGTCCACTCATTGCAAAGAAAGAGATGGAAGATATACTTGGTATAATCGAACCACATCATCTTGTCGCTCTTATTCCACTTGGCAAGCCAGACGAGACACCCGAGCCAAAACCAAGAAGAGAAGATGTGATAGATTATAGATAAGATGTATTTTATTTATAAAACATATATTGGTAATAACAGATGTTTTATTATAATGGAAAAATATTTTTAACGCGCTTTTTCAGGAGAAAGTGATATGAAAAACCTTACAGAATATATTCCAGACCTTAAAGATTTATCCAATGTTGAATATTATGATATCCGCCTTGAACAGAAATTCATTACATCAATCATCTACCATAACGATGAACCACAGGAGGTCTCGGAGATAATTTTAAATGGTGGATGTGTTAGAGTGCTCTACAATGGTGGCTGGGGTTTCTCATCATTTACAGACCTTAATAATATAAAAAGAAATATATCAGAAGCAAAATATATGGCAAAAAGCATTCCAAATGGCAAAGGCTCTGTTCTTTCTGATAATAAAAAAAGAATATCAATAAAAAGGTTTGGAACTAAGGACTCAAAAAACATTCCACTGAAAGAGAAAATAGCAAATGTAAAAGAGGCAGGTGAAAGATTAAGGCAAAGTGAAAACATAGACATTTCATCTGTAGGATACTCTGATATATCAAGGCAGATGCTGTTAATTAATAAGTTTGGAACAGTTATAGACAGAGACGAAGTTATGACAAAGGGTTTGCTGGTAGGAATATCTACTAAAGCAGGTGAACCTTTAAGGTCTATGAGGTCAAGTTGTTACTGGAGAGGTTTTGAGGTTTTTGAGGAATTAATTGATGAAATTCCAGAAATTGAGGAAGAGATTGGTTATCTCCTTCAGGCAGAAAACACAAAGGGTGGCATCTATGATGTCATTATTGACCCTTTACTTGCAGGTGTGTTTGCTCATGAGTCATTCGGGCATACTGATGAAGCGGATTTCATCTATAAAGATGAAAGAATGAGGGAGATATTGAAAATTGGAAAAATATTGGGTTCTGATGCTATAACAATAATAGATGGACCTGCTAACATAGATATAGCAGGAGATATTTTATATGATGATGAGGGGGTGGAAGTAAAAGAAAAAATCCTTATTGAAAATGGTATTTTGAAAAATCATCTTCATTCAAGAGAAACAGCGTCCGTAATGAAAGAGAAACTCACAGGAAACGCAAGGGCAATAAGTTTCTTCTATTCCCCTATTGTAAGAATGACAAATACATATATAAAACCGGGTAAAGCAACTCTTCAGGATTTGATAAAAGAGATAAAAAATGGACTTCTGGTGAGTGGTTCACTCGGTGGAAGTGGTGGCGAGATGTTCACCTTTTCTGCTATCTATGGTCAGAAGATTGAAAACGGTAAGATAACAGGTCCCGTAAAGAACCTTACATTAACCGGTAATCTGTTCAATACGCTGAAAAATATCATAGCGTGCAGTAATGAAATGAAGATGTTCTCAAGTTGGGGAGGATGTGGTAAGAGTGAACAGTTCCCACTACCTGTTGGTATTGGAGGTCCTTATGTAATTATTAAGGATGCATTAATAGGAGGTAGATAAAATGGCAGACAATATTGAATATGACATATTTACGAATGTCACTGAGACAACCCCTGTCTCATTTGAAGCAGGAGAGTTAAAACAGATTGATAAGAAAATAACATATAGTAGTGGTTGCAGGGTCTTCATTAAAGGTAAGATGGGATTCTCATCAACTACCGATAAAGATGATGATGGTCTATTTGAAAGGGCAAAAGCATCAGCAGAATTCGGAAAAGACATTACAATTGACCTTCCACTCCCAACAGAATATCCCATAATCAAACAATATTTCTCTAAAACAGCAGATATTAAAACAGAGGATATGGTTGAGATTGGTGCATCAATTGTAAAGAAAATAAATAATGGGGTAAAAAATCCTGATGTTAAAATAAGCATTGACATACGAAAGACCATTGATAATTATGAACTTAAAAATTCAAAAGGCATAGAGGCATCTTATAAAAGTAGCATAATCTCCATTTCATTCTTTATAACACACTCTAAGGAAGGCGACATTCTGTGGCTATTTGATGAATTCTCTTCCTATAAAATTGATGAAATCAACATAGATGACATGGTAAATAAAGTAATAATGAGATATGAAGAGAGCCAGAATACAGGCGAGTTAAAGACAGGGAAATACCCGCTAATATTCACACCTGTCGCTTTACCTCAATTTCTCTTCCCATTGTTGCATTGTATAAATGGAGAGAATATTGAAAAGGGCATTTCTATATTGAGAGATAAAAAAGGTGAGAAAATATTTAACGATAAAATAACAATAATTGATGAGCAGTTAGACAGGAAGGGTGTTAATTCAAGACCGTTTGATGGTGAAGGTCTTCTATCAAGAGAACTCACTATCGTTGAAAATGGTATTCTGAAATCATACATACACACTCTCAGCACAGCGGCGAAGACGGGAGATGAACCCACATCAAGCGCAGTCAGGAGTGGTTCAAATCTGCCAAGACCATCAACAACTAATCTGCATATAATGCCAGGAGATAACAATATCAATGATATGATTAAAGATATTGATAAAGGTGCTATTGTATATTTTCTATCAGGTGTAGGTCAGTCCAATATATTGGCAGGTGAATTTCAAAATGGGCTCTATCTTGGTTTTATAATTGAGAACGGGAAGGTCAAAGCACGGCTCAAAAACGTGATGTTCAGTGGTAATTTATTTGAGGTAATGCTGGACATCGGTGGTATATCAAAAGAGGTAGAATTTGTCTTTGGAAATGCTTATATGCCTTATATACTGGTTAATAATATGTCATTATCCGGTTCATAGAATATGAGAATAGTAAGAGTTTCCATAGCATTTCTAATAATATTATCAATATCAATCTCTTTTACGCAGGATATAAAGGGAGAGAAAAGAGCATATACATTAGATGAACTGAGAGATATATTCTCAAAATTTAATTACGAGACATCCCTGGTCTATTATAACAACGACGCCTATGGTGAGGAGGTTGATACAACAAAGTTCATCACAGAATATAACTATGTCCTGACTGACAGGACTTTACTTCAGTCATTATGGAATGCATATAACAGCGAGAATGACCCCCAGCTCAAAGAGAGTTATAAGCGATTCTATAGAGAACTCTCATCAGATATAATCTGGCAGAACCTTAGAGCATATACTGATGAGTTATATAACCTTGAAGCATCACTGGATGTATATGTTGATGATGAGACAATTGCATACCGTGATGTGGGAAATAAGATATACCTGTCTGACGACAGAAACTACAGAAAAGATTTATATGATGCGATGAAACCATTGACTCTTCGCTATTTCAATCCTCTGTTAATGACAATAGTAGATAGACAGCGAGACATATGTAAAGAACTCGGGTTTGAAAACTATGAAAATTACTGGCAAAAGATGCATAATATAGATTTCAATCAACTATCATCGCTGTTAGATGAAATACTAAAAGAGACAGACGGATTATTTAAAGATATTCTTACAAAGAGAGCAAAGGAGACATTAAATTTCGAAATAAGTGAGATAAAGCCATACGACAGAGGTCAATTATTCCGCCTTAAGGGTTATGATGAATATTTTAAGGCAGAGAATATGTTGCCATTTATGAAAAGACTCCTCCTTGGTCTTGGTTTAGACCTTGACAGCCAGAAGAACATTACTATAGATTTCAAGGACATACCCGAGAAGAGCGGAAGAGCAAGCACATATATGATAAAGGTTCCAGAAGATATCCGTGTTCTTGGAAAACCGTCTGCGGGTATTGAGGATTATACAACACTATTTCACGAGATGGGTCATGCCCAGCACTATGCAAACTGTAAAGAAAAATACTATGAATTCAAACTGCTCGGCGACAGCGGTATAACAGAGGGATACGCATTCTTATTTGAAAATATCTTTATGGACCCAATATTTCTTATAGAAGAGGTTGGTGTTCCAGAAGATATAGCAAAGAAGATTATGTGGCGAAATCTGTTTACTGACCTATCATCTCTCAGATATTATATATCACTTTTCAATTATGAAAGGGTTCTGCATAAAGGCGGTGGTGACCCGATTGAGTTCTACAGAAATATTATGGAGAAAAATCTTCTGATTCCAAAGACATCTGAAGATGCCGAACTGGGTTATCTAGGTGCAAATGAGGACTTCTACTCTGTTTATTACCTTGAAGCATGGTTTCTATCAGCAATGCTAAAAGATTACCTTAAGTCTCATTATGGCGAGAGGTGGTATAAAAACAAAGAGGCAGGTGATTTTCTAAAAGGTCTATGGTCAGAGGGAGAACGATTTACTACTGTTGAAATAGCAAAGAAGATTGGTTATGATGGTCTTGATATAAAACCAATAATCAAATTAATCAAGGAGAGATACGAGTTCGTTACAAAATAGTTATCAATAAGTAAATTTTATAATTTTGAGGAGGAGAAAGATGGACTTTGTTGCTTTTCTCATTAAATTTATTGCATTTATTGTTATAGCTTTTATTATTGGTGCAATCAGTTCTGCTATTGTTGGTTTGTCAAGGAAGGGCTGTTTCATTACTATCATAATTGGTCTTATAGGTGCTTTCATTGGAAATATTATCTCGGTCGTCCTGCACTTACCTGATTTTCTAATCTTTAGATTAAGCAAGACAATAGAAATACCATTGATGTGGAGTTTAATAGGAACAGTCCTCTTTGTGTGGATTATATCACTTGCTATAAAGAGAAAATAAACTTCTTTGAATATCAACTATTTTTTATTTAGTTTTAGATTAATATAATTGAGAGCTATTCCCAGTGCCACACTTACATTCAGTGATGACGTCTTCCCGGATGCTGGAATTCTAATATTTACATCACACATGTCTTTAAGAAGGCGAGATACCCCTTTACCCTCACCGCCAACTATAAGTAACAATGGTGAAGGAGGGTCAAAGTCAAATAAACTCATATCTGCGTCTTCTTCAAGTGAAACAGCCCAGACACCACCTTCTTTTATCTGATTAAGCGCATTTGCAAGATTTGCAACAATAGATACTGGAATGTATTCAAATGCCCCCTCTGCTGTTCTAAATGCCACAGAGGTAATTGGTGATTGCCTTACTTTTCTCATTATAATACCACAGGCGCCGAGAAACTCCGCTGTTCTGACAATAGCACCAAGGTTCCTGGGGTCCTCAACGCCATCAAGCATAATGATTGGTTTGATTGTATCTTCAACTGCAATTTGTATTAATTCATCAAGGTCTATATGACTTATTGGCTCAGCAAATACTGCAATACCCTGATGTTTTTCTACCCCTGTCTCGCGAGTTATGTAGATTTTATCCACATTTGATACCTGAAAACCCTTCTCATCAGATATCTCAATTATTCTATCTATATTGCTGTCATTTCGTTCTCTTGATACCAGAATGTGATATACCCTTCTATTTCCTGATTGCAAAAGTGCTAAAACTGAATTAATTCCAACAACCCACTCCCCTGTTTTCTCTCGCCTCCTGCTTCGCATAATCTATCTTAGTTCTTTTGGAATCTCACTCAATCTACCCAAATCTCGCAAGAAACCAACTGCCTCAGCAATCTTTGCCTGGTTATCCCCGCCTTTCTGTAGATACTTGGCGTAATAATCCCCCGCTTCTTTTTTCATCTCCTTGAGTTTATAAACGACCGCCATACTGTAATATGTATCTGCAATATTCGGATTCAGTGATATTGCCTTCCTATAGCATTCAATTGCTTCATCTGCTTTGCCTTTCATCCTCAGGGCTATACCAAGATTATTCCATGCTTCTGCGAAATCGGGATACAACTCAGTGGCATGTCTGAGACAGGTTTCTGCTTCTGTTGCTTCCTTATTCGCTATATATGCAAGTCCAAGGTTGTTTAATGCAAACTTGTGGTTGGGGTCCTTAGCAGTTGCTTTAGAAAGATATGCAATGGCTGACGGAAGATTGTTCTTTTTAAAATAGGAATAGCCCAGATTGGCTAAACTGTCTGTTGAAAGTTTTGATATTGAGACGCTCATATATGTCGTTATAGCATCATCATACTTACCAAGATTTATATAACAGAAACCAAGCCATTCCTTAACAACTGACGAATATGGGTCTATCTTTGATGCTTCCTTGAAATGGTCTATTGCCTCTTCATATTTACCCTGATTTGCAAGGTCCTCACCTTTCTTAAACTCAGCATAAGCGGACTCACTGATTTCCTCTGCTGCTATACCGAAAGCCATAGGAATGAAAATCATAATGATAATAAGTAAAAATCTGCCAAACATTTTCTCACCTCCCCTTCTTTCTTAATAAAACCACCGCAATAGAAGCGATGGCATCACTTAAACCGGTCAAACCCTCCGGTGTCTTCCCCTTAATATTTATTCCATCCTCTTCAATATTCATACTCTGTATCAATACTTTCTTCATCCGCTCTTTAAAAATTGATATCTCTGGTTCATTTGCTATAACAGTTATGTCTGCATTTACAATTATATAATTATTTTTCTCAACAATTGAATAGGCATCTTTCAGCAATATTAAACTTGATACATCTTTATACTTATTATCAGCAGGTGGGAACATCTCTCCGATATCTGGAAGAGAGCAGGCACCAAGAAAAGCATCAATTAAACTATGAATTACTACATCACCATCGCTATGACCCAATAATCCCTTTGGATAATCAATTTTTATACCACCTAAGAAAAGGTCTCTACCATCGACAAGAGGATGTGAATCAAAGCCGATACCTACTCTATACTCAGAATTCATCTCTATATATAATTATAAATCAAAATTATGTAAAAATATCTATTTAATGAAGAAAATTTTCTGACTCTTACTGAATTATTTTTTTATCTGATTGATATAGAATTCTGCTAACAAAATGTCCTCTGGAAATGTAATCTTGATATTTCGTGGACTTCCAATTACAACTTTTACTTCAACTTCCTTCCGATTTAAATAACCACGTTCAATAGCGTATTCTAATATCATAGCATCATCAGTTGCTGTAAAATTATCCTTAAATGCCATCTCAAAAGCCAATTCTAAGATATCTTTTCTGAATGCCTGTGGCGTCTGTGCAAGGTATATTTCTTCTCTATCTACAGTTTTAATTACAAAACCTTCCTCAACCTTTTTTACTGTATCATTTACAGGAATGCATACAACTGAAGCACCATACCCAGATGCCATTCGTATGCAATTATCAACTGTTTCAGCATCTACAAGCGGTCTTACACCATCGTGAATTATAACATAGTCCTCTCTGGTCAAAATAAGACCATTATATACTGACTCCTGTCTTGTCTCTCCACCTGTTACAATCTCAATATCTATATCGCTGAAGAATGGCTTTATAACATCATTCCTGACAAAATCAATATCCTCTTCTGGAACCACAATTATATGTTGCATTATAGATGGATGTTTGAAAATGCTATCTGCACTTCTCACAAGCATTGGAATGCCAGATAATTTTAGAAATTGTTTTTTCAGTCCACCAAACCTTATACCCATACCACCAGCAACAATTATCGCAGTAAATTTATCCAACATAGAGAGTTTAATCAGACGTAATCATCTTCTTCTTTTGACCTTGTAAATATCATTCTTCCAGCGGGTGTTTGAAGAACACTTGTCACTATTACCTCAATATCCTTTCCTATCAATTTTCTTCCATTCTCAACCACAACCATTGTACCATCATCAAGGTATCCAACACCCTGATTGTATTCTCTACCTTCCTTTAATACATGTATCTGCATAAACTCACCTGGTAGAACAACCGGCTTAACAGCATTCGCAAGTTCATTTATATTAAGCACCCTTACACCCTGTAATTCTGCAACCTTGTTTAGATTAAAATCATTTGTTATCAAACTACCGTTAAGTTTCTCTGCAAGTTTTACCAGTTTTGTGTCCACATCTTTAATATCATTGAACTCATCTTCCGTCATAATAATATGTTCCCCCATCTTCCTCTGCATTGACTTCAATACCTCAAGTCCTCTCCTTCCTCTATTTCTCTTTATCGGGTCATGAGAGTCGGCTACTAGTTGAAGTTCTTTAAGGACAAAGTTTGCCACAACCAATTGACCATCAATAAAACCTGCATCATATATATCAGCAATTCTTCCATCTATTATTACTGATGTATCAAGTATCTTATATTTCTCTACAGATTTATCTCTTTTTCTTAGTCGCGATAGAAAAGGAATATCATCCATTTTTCGGACTGTAATTACAATACCGAGGTATGAAAATATGATAATGAGCATGATATGTATATACCAGGACACTCTAACTATAGATAGAATAGCAGGGGCAACCAGATTTGCTACTATAAGACCAACTATAAGCCCGATAACGCCAGCGACAAGTGATGGACCCGAGTATCTCTGTAATAATATTTCTATAAGTAGTATTAATAGACCTATCCCTATACCTACAAATATACCTACTATTGGCGCAATTGGTGACTGAGATATATAGGTAGCAGCATTATAACCAACCATTCCCGCAGTAAGTATTAGTAATATTCTCAGTATTTTGTAAAACATATTAAATTCTCACAGTTTTTCATCTAATATTCATATTATCACCAATTACTTATTATGTCAAATATTCTACCTGTGATTATCATCCAGTTATATTCTTTGACTTTTGCCATAAGTATTCCATCTCCTCAAAAACCTCTTCTGATGGCTTTTCCCCCTTTTTTTTAAGTTCCTGAACGATATATGAAAATCTCTTTATAGCCCTATCTATTGTCTTTTTTAATGCCTCTTCCGGGTCTATTCCAATCTTCCTTGATAAATTTGCCACGACAAAAAGAAGGTCACCTATCTCACTTTCAATCTTCTCCTTATCCCCCATTTCTAATGCACCCTCTACTTCCTCCATTTCCTCCTGGACCTTTTCTATCACATCCTCCGCTCTCTTCCAGTCAAACCCGAACCCGGACATCCTTTCACCTGCCCTGTATGCTTTTAGCAATGCTGGCATACCCTTTGGTAAGCTCTCAAGCGGCTCATCACTCTGTCTTTCTCTATTTTTGTTCTCCTCCCATATCAACTCAACATCGCGTGGTGTTTTTGCTCTTTTATCTCCAAAAATATGCGGATGCCTTTTTATAAGTTTGTCTTTTACACCACGAACGACACCATCAATATCAAACCTTCCCTCATCTCTTGCAATCTGAGAGTGAAATACAATCTGGAGTAAGATGTCTCCCAATTCTTCCTTTATCTTCGTATCGTCTCCCAAATCAAGCGCATCTATGAACTCATACACCTCCTCTATCAGATACCTTCTCAGAGAACTGTGCGTCTGGTCTCTATCCCATGGACAACCATCTGGAGACCTTAACTTTGCCATCACATCAACTAATGCTGTAAAATTATCTCCCAATTTGCTCATAACAATCTTTAACTCTATATTGTAAACCTGAATAAAAGCGATGCCCTGAAGCCATTCACATCAAAGCCCTTTCCTGTATTAATATCTCTATAAGCAATATTCTTCACATTCTTATATCTCAATAAATCAAACCTGAATGCTGTATCTAATTTCCAGAATAGCGGTTCTGCATCAAAACCAAGTGAGATTGTCCAACCCTTCTGAACTATTCCACCTAAAAATTTAATATCAGTTCGACTATCCCAATCTTGTGGTAGAACATCCGTATATGCACTCCACGGTCCCTTTCTCTCAAAGTTTATACCACCAAATGCAAATATGCCGGGATATAGCATTTTTGTTAACTCAAAGAAGAGGTTATCAGCATCGCTCTCCTGATAATAACCCGGCACAATCCCCCTGTAGATATAATAATTATCCTTTGACCAGTGAAGATATGTCCCTGAATTTACCCTGCAATATTCAACCCTTAGATTGCTTGCCGGTAATTTGAAAGGATTTGTGTATTGAAACCCGAGAATGATTCCAACCTTGTGTGGAGGACTGAGGAATTTCAAAATCTGCTCTTTATAGTAATCATCAATCATAATGGTTGAATATATGCGAGTATTTGGTATAACTCTTAATTCGGAGTTAAATTCAAGCAGTATATTATCCGGGTCGCCTTCAGCCCACTGAACACAGTAATAAGGGAGAAATGGGTTTATGTAATAGAAGCAGGGACCCTTCCCCGTATAATAAACAACCTCTGCCACTGATAAATCAAGCCACTTTGTTATACCAAGGTCAAATCTATGACCGGATAAATATGTTGATTTTGCAGGGTCAAGAAGGGCTGTGAAGAACTCCATCTTATTTCTCTTCCATATTGCCCGGACCTTCAGTATATCAAATGTTGGGGCTGATGATGAGATGAGCATATTTGAACGATAGCCAGGTCCCCACTGGAGTTCATCTCTCCCGAACAGAATATAAAACATACCAAATTTCATGTTCACATAGCCCTTCTCTGCAGGCATAATCGTCCGCCAGGACCTATTTCTTAAGAAGTAATCAGATGATGTGTATCTCTGCATCCAGTAGTCACCAAAATATTGCCTTATCCTCCACCTGCCAGCAAATGTTATATCATCTCCTATATCCACGCTACCCTGTAATATGGTTTCTAAAGAGGCGTTCTCCGCACTTCTATCTGTCTTCCATTTATCAAATATTGGAAGGATTTGCGCACCCCCCCTGAAGAATATATAGCCACCTTCAGAAACATAGTGATCGCTATTGGGTAGTTTTGATGACCTTGTGTATTTAATGATACATTCTGGTTTTTCATACCCTTCTGGCATGTAGGAATCAATAAGGCGAGCGAGGTAATATGAGTCAAGAGAGTCGGGCTTTTTTCCTGATTTTATATTCTCCAATGCTTCATTAATACATATCTCTAACTCTCTTTGTGATATTGGTTTCTCAAGATAAAACTGAGTTATGAAACCACGTGATGCAAGACGGTCAAGGGCTTCATAAGTCCATGACTGTCTCCATGAATCTACCCAATCCTCAATGGTTATATTCTCAAGTGATGCATTTTTTAAATCGGAATGAACAAAACCAGCAAGAATAAAAACCAAAAAAATAGTAAAAAAATATTTACATTTCACAATATCCCCTGATAAATCACTAATGAAATATAGATGATTATAACATTTTTTTATGAATTAACCAATGAATTTAATAATTGATGGTATTAAAGTGAGATTTTAATTCTTGACTGAAAAAGCGGGTTTATGATAAGTTATGGATGTTGGCGGCATAGCCAAAAGGACAAGGCGACGGTCTGCAAAACCGTTATGTCCCGGTTCAATTCCGGGTGCCGCCTTTTGTTATAGTGCCGGAGTGGCGAAATGGCAGACGCGACGGACTTAAAATCCGTTGGGAGTAATCTTCCATGTCGGTTCGACTCCGACCTCCGGCAGAAGATTAAGTTAAATAAACTATAAATTTATGATATTATTTTCATTATGAAATATCCTGTTGTCATAGAAAAAGATGAGGATGGAATATATGTTGTCGAGTGCCCCATTATTCCAGGGTGTATAAGCCAGGGAATGAGTGAAGAGGAAGCAATTGAAAATATAAAAGAAGCGATAAAACAATGTCTTGAAGTTCGCCACAATCTGGGACTTCCTCTCTTTCTTGAAATGACAGAGATTGAGGTATCTTAAATTTGACAAAAGTCCCTGTGCTTAAACCTAAAGATGCCATAAAAGCTTTTGAAAATTTTGGATGAAAAGTTGTAAGAAGTAAAGGTAGTCATATCATTATGGTTAAAGAAGGCAGTATTTCAACACTATCAATTCCTAAACATAAGGAAGTGGCAAGAGGGACATTGAAAAAATTGATTAAATCATCTGGGATATTTCTGGATGACTTTGTAAAAGCATTAAAATAGTAAAAATTAAAGTCAATTGGGAATAATCTTCCATGTCGGTTCGACTCCGACCTCAGACAAGGAATATGTTATAATAATAATTATTTTACACAGAAAGGAGATAATATGAAGTGTAATTTTTGTGACTCTGAAGCAGTTGTTAATTATCAAAAAACATGGATAAGGTTTGATATTAAAAAAAATGAAGAATACATATTGGATTTAAAATTTAATGGAATTGACATCGAAGAAATAAGCATCAATGAGAACTTCCACTTATGCAAGAAACATGAAAAAATGTGGATTAAAGATGAAATACCTTAAGATATTAAGAAATGGAAATGAAAAAACCTAATTGGATTATATTAGGACCAACTAAAAGTTGGGAAACCGCAATAGAACACCAAGGTATTTGGGGACTTAAAGAAATGCTTTATCCAGAATGGAAAGCAATGGAAAAGAGAGATATATTATTCTTTCATGTAACATCTCCAATAGCAGGTATAATTGGTGTTGGTAAATTTGATACAAGATTTATTCAGGATAAACCTTTATGGCCTGAAGAAATAAAGGAAAAAAGATTAATATATCCCCTTAGATTTCAATTCGATATAGAATATATTATTGAAAGAGATAGATGGGAAAAAGATAGAATAAAACCCCCTTTAACAATCCAAGAGATGCGAAGAGGTATTAATATTCTTAGTGAAAGGACAGTCGAATACCTTTATAAAGAATTTTTAGAAAAATTTGAATACACGATTTCTTCAGAAATAACTGAAAAAGAGATTTCGCATACAAAAGATTTAGATACTCAAGAGGTATCAATAGATCACAAAAAGATACAGGAAATAATTTTTGAAATAGGGAAATTAAACCGATATATTAGTGAAAAAGAATATGCTATGGAGAATGAAAGATTGGATGTTGTATGGAGAAAAATCGAGAGAAGTGTTCCTACATATGTATTTGAAGTCCAAGTTGGAGGAGACATTTATCATGCCCTTGGAAAGTTGAAGCATGCATATGATATTTGGAATAGCAATATTTTCCTTGTTGCTACAAATGAAGTTATGAAAGAAGCTGAGAAACTTCTAGAAGGAACTTTTCATGAAATAAAAGACAAACTAAAAAGAATAACTACTCCGAAAATTAATGAACTATATGAACAAAAATGTAGATGGATTGAAATTGAAAAAGAAATTGGTTTGCTTTAATTTTAAATTTATCAAAAATCAAAACATTCTTTAATTTGCTATTAATAATTCAACAAAATACATGCTAAAAAACTTTCAAACATGAAATATTAAAATGAATTTATTAGTTTATTAGCATAAATGAAAACATAAATGATTCTCTTATAAAAGAAAAATTCTGTTTTAGTGTTATTTTGATACATTATCTTTTGAATAAACTTAACTATAATATATAAATATTTTTTAAATTTGCTATTTCTATAATGAATTAAATAACCTATCCCCTATAATTATATGCTTCATATTATTCCCACCCAAAGGATATACTATCTCATCAAGTGTTTGAACATTCCATATATTTATACGGGCTGGTGTGCCTTCCCTCCACAGAAACTCATCCTCAATACCAAGTGAATACGCAGGGTTCACCGTCACAGCTCTCAATATCTCCTCGGGTGTCATCCTCAAATAGACAGCAGATAGTGATATAATCGCCTGTATATTGAAGCACATTGAACTGCCAGGATTGAAGTCAGTTGCAATCGCCACCCGACAGCCCTCATCAATGAACATCCTTGCATCAGCATATTCACTCTCACCAAGAAAGAATGTCGTCCCTGGCAGTAAGACAGCAACGCAACCTGCCTCTTTTATCGTCTTTGCATCTTCTTCTGTGCTCTTTGTAAGGTGGTCAATACTTACAGCGCCGAGTTCACAGGCAACCCTCACTCCACCAAAATTGGCAAATTCATTCAGATGTGCCCTCAGTCCAAAACCAAGTTCACTCGCCCTTATGAATATTCTCTCCATCTCATTTACTGTGAATGCACCATCATCGCAGAAGACATCGCAGAACTTCGCAATCCCCTGCCCGGCAGCCGCAGGTAGCATCTCATCGCATATAAGGTTGATATAGCCCTCTCTGTCAGTTCTGAATTCCTGTGGAATAGCGTGAGCACCCAGAAATGTTGGTATTACCCTCACTGGATGGTCAGCACTTGCATCTCTTATAACTTCAAGCAACCTAAGTTCATCTTCTGTCGTTAGACCATAACCGCTTTTCGCCTCAACTACTGTCGTTCCATATTTCAGCATCTCATCAAGTCGTCTTCTTGCCAATAATGTCAGTTCTTTCCTTGAAGCATCTCTCGTAGCCCTTACAGTTGATAGTATTCCACCACCCTTTCTCGCTATATCCTGATATGTCTCACCGGAAAGGCGTCTCCAGAACTCATCTGCCCTTGTGCCAGCAAACACAAGATGTGTATGGCAATCAACAAAGCCAGGTGTGACAAGACCTCCACCTGCATCAATTAAATCAGGATTACCGATGACATTCTCTGAAACAATATTCTTATGACCAAATGATTTTAGATGACCATCTTTAATATATATTTCGGCATTTTTTACCCTTTGCAATTGGTCATCTATAGAGAAATAGACAAGTTCACCTATAGTTGTTATGAGAATATCAGACATTTAAATTACTGACCCGCCAGTTTTTCCTGCAGGCGCACCTCTAATATCTGGCTCTTTGAGAAATTTTCAAGTGACAGATAGAACTCCGCTACATCATACAGGGCATCTGATGGTATCAAGCCAACAATCTCACAGCCGATTATATTCACACCATACCTTCGCGCCTCAGCCCTTATAAGTTCAAGGACACGAAAGACAGGCGTCTTCTCAAAGTTAGTCAGGTTCATAGAGACCTGAACCATGCCACGCTCCTCAAGTGCGAATCCCATCGCCTTCACGAACCTGAGACCACCACTTATATGTCTCACTGCGTGTGCAATCTTATTAGCGATATTGATATCGTTTGTATTCAGATTAACATTGTATGCAATAAGAAACGGCCTCACGCCAACTGCAACAACACCAGCCGTAGGATGAATCTCATCCGGACCGAAGTCGGGCTTCCACTGCGTGTCTTTTATCTTCTCAACAAAGCCCTCAAACTCTCCCTTTCTAATATTAGATAGATTCTGCCTATCGGGTGATGTCGCTGAGTTTTCATAAAGATAGACAGGTACTTTGAATGTTTCCGCTACCATCTGCCCTATCTCCTTTGAGAACTCAACACAACCATCAATGTCAATACCCCTTATTGGAACAAATGGCACAACATCAACCGCCCCCATCCTTGGATGCTCTCCCTTGTGTTTATTCAGGTCTATCTTCTCAATCGCCCTCTCAAACAATACCTCTATGCCCTCTCTCAAACCATCTTTATCACCCGCCAAAGTTATCACAGTCCTGTTGTGGTCAGGGTCAGAACTATAGTTAAGAAGGGCAAGGTTCTTTATACCATCAAAGCCAGAAACAATATATTCAATCTTCTCTTTATCTTTTCCATCACTTATGTTCGGCACGCATTCTATCGTCTCCTTCATACACAACCTCCAATATTTAACCTATATAAACCTACTCACCAATAACAGTTATAATTATTCTTCTTTTTCTTGCCCTGTTATCAAAGTCAAGGAGGACAATCTGCTGCCATGTTCCAGTCACTGGGGAGCCCTTTACAACTGGACAGGTAAAACCTGGACCTACAATAGATGAGCGTATATGCGCATAACCGTTGCCATCACCCCAGGTATTGTCATGGTGATATGGCACACCGGTGGGTGCTATTCTCTCCATCGCTTCTTTAAGGTCTTTTATCAGTCCTGGCTCGTATTCTATTGTCGTTATTCCTGCTGTTGAGTGAGCAGCAAAGATATTTACAAGTCCATCCTTAATTTCCGATTCTCTGACTGTCTCCTCAACTATATTTGATATGTTTATAATGTCGGTATGCCCCTTTGTAGATACCTCAAAATCTCTTCTGTATACAACCATGGCTGACCTCCACTGAAATATTCAGATTATTTAAATAACTGGCTAAAACTCTTCTCTAATATCTCTAACCCCTCGTCAGCAGTCCTTTTATCTATATCAAGATGCGTTCTAAACCTTACGCTCCTGCGACCACATTTCAATACAAGAAGACCATCCTCAATTATCTTATTGGATACCTCATCTCTCAATTTTGACGTTGCAAGGTCAAAGGCAATCATAAGCCCTCTGCCCCTTATATTATCCACACTATCTGGATATTTACTTCCTATCTCGGTAAGTTTGTTAAAGATATAATCACCCATAATCCTTGTGTTTTCAAGGAGGTTTTCCTCATCCATAATCTTCAAATATTGTGTAGCACGAACCATATCAGTAAGATTGCCTCCAAATGTGGAGTTAAGGCGGTTTGCCCCAGGGGCGAAACCAAGCGATTCATCAACCTTATCTGAAAATACATTATATAGCAGGTCATCAATTCTCTTTGAGACAATAATCCCCGCAACCTGGAACTTCTTACCAAATGCCATTATATCAGGTTTTGCACCATCACCAAAATTCTGATAGCCCCACATCTTACCCGTTATCCCCATTCCTGTCTGCACCTCATCATATATTAGAAGTATATCCTCATTCAGTGTTATATTCCGAAGTGCCTTTAAGAATTCACCGCGAAAGTGGTTATCACCACCCTCCGCCTGTATCGGCTCAATAATAATCGCTGATACATTCTCTCTATCCCTTGCAATAATATCCTTTATCTGCCTTAGAGTCACCTCCTCTGCCTTGGAGACTCTCTCAATTTCCTTATCGTCCAGCGGAAAATGAATCTTTGGATTTGGAACTCTATACCAGTTAAACTTTGGAAAGAATGCGGTCTTTCTTATATCTGATGACCCTGTAATGGTGATTGTATAGCCAGTTCTACCATGAAACGCCTCATCAAAATATATTACCTTCAGATTGTTGGTATATTTCTCATCTATCTCCTCCCATGTGCCCTTCCAGATGCCCTTCTTGATATTGACCTTGGTTTTGAAATCAAACGCACACTTCAGCGCATTCTCTACTGCAAGGGCACCACCATCAATGAAAAACATATATGGCATATTCTCCGGAAGCGCATACTTTTCTACCGCCTCTACGAACTCAGCATATAATTCAGTATAGAAATCCGAGTTAGATGGCTTATGAATTGCAGATAGAAGCAATTTCTTTTGAAACTCCTTATCGCCCATCTTTGGATGATTATAGCCAATCGGGCAGGAAGCAAAGTAGGAGAAGAAATCAACAAACCTTCTTCCATTCAATGAGTCATAAAGATAACTACCATTGCTTTTTTCAAGGTCAACTACAATATTATTAAACCCATCCACCAAGATATGCCTTTTCAATATACCCAGAACTTCTGATGCCCTCTTTCCTGGCTCCATAGTAAACCTCCTCTTAGTAATTCTATCAATATAACAATTTAATGTAATTTGGACAAGAGAATTTATAATCTTATCGCATTAAGACCTGAATCCTCTATTGATGCTGGTTTTACAATCACTGATTTATTATTTGAATATGACACTCTGCCAACCACCTTTGTTTTTTTAACATATTTTGCCTGGGTATAAACAACTTCTACTTTGCCTTCTGACCTACCCTTGCTGAAATAAGCAGCAAGTTTTGCAGACATAATTATATCATCACCTGACGGCTCTCTACCCTTCTGGAGTTTTAATACAAGATGGCTGCCATGCCTTTCAAAAGCGTGAAACCATAAATCATTGCCCTTTGCCAACCTGAATGTTACATACTCATTGGACCTTGCATCTCTTCCTATATATATAACCACACCAGTTCTTACCTCAACCTTCAATATGTGTAGACCCGAAAATTCCTTATCTCTCCTCTCAGGTCTTCCTTTAAGCTTCCTTACTGCAATTCCCCTTGAGATTATCCTATTCAACTCTTCTTTATCTAACTCGGATATAGAATCTGGTTCGGGCAATCCTTCAAGTTCATCTTTCATTTTCTTAATCTCCTCAGGAATCCTCTTAAGTGACTTTTCCATCTTTTTCGCTTTCTTATAATATCTGACAGCATTTTCATAAGGCGCAAGAGATGGGTCAAGTTCTATCTCTATCAAATTACCTTCTTCAGCGCTATCAGGCAGAACTGCCAATTCATCACCCTTCTTTAATATGTGGAGATTCGCCATAACAATGTCACCTTTATGTCTCACACTATCAAACAATTTACACTCACTTAATCTTTCTTCTACCTCTTTTATCTTCTCCTCTAACCTCCTTCTTCTCCTTTTTATTTCTAATATCGACTTCCTCTCAAGTGACTGCTTTTCAGTATATTCATAAATTAACCCGTGGTATTTTGAAAGCAACCTGAGTGGCGATGTATATTCAGAATTAACCTGCATCATACAATCAGACGACTTTAATGGTGATAGATATAAGTTGCCACTCAACCCTTTCAATATTCTAAATTCAGTTATTTCACTCTTATAAGCATTACAGTAATCCAATATAGCCGAATAAAGTGCTTTTATATCGTCATCGGAAACATCATCTATGTTAATCTCTGGAGAAAGACATATATATTCAATCAAGAACTTAGCGGTGTCAGGTGTTATCTCTCTGATATTTGAAGAGATAACTTTATATAATGGGAACGATTTGTATCTATTTATTATCTCTATAATTCCTTCAATTCCAATATCATAAGCACCTGGCAATTCAATCTTTTTAGTTTCTGAATAAACCCTGCCTATTTCTTCTCTCTCATTCAATGACCACTCTATTCTGTTTATTTTTGTAATAAGAATATTTGAATTTCTTCCAAATAAGTTGCAGATGACCTGTATATTTTCACCCAAATCAAAGAATATTACTCTATCTCTATCACTGCACCTTACATTCTTTATGATAAGGCCTTCAATATTCTTATTCAAAATTGGCAGTTCAGACCATTTACCAGAAACACTGGATATACTTACTGCTTTATTCTCCTGTGTAATTCCATAAAAGAGTGGATGGGCAGATAGAATCAGATTGGATTTATCAACATAAAATTCTAATCTGATATTATATTTACTACAAGATACCCTTTTTATCTCATTACCTTTATATATCTTATTAATATTACAGGCAAGTTTTTCTATAAAAAATCTATCCAGCATAATAGAAGATAATACCAACAAAATAAAGACCTATCAATATGTCATTATTTATTAGTGTGAACAGTTAAACCAATGTAATATTGAAAAGGTCTAATACAAGTGTTAATATTTCTAACTATGGAGAATTTATACTGGGTAATTGCTATTATAGGTGGAATTATAGCCATATGGTGGGTATGGAATGGCATCCAGAAAGAGCAGATACGGCTTCTCAAGAGTGAATATGCAAAGTCAAGCGATATGTTCAGAGAAGAGGTTATGAGAAGCACAATCCGTCTTGGTTTTATATTCTTCCTGTCATTTCTTATCACCGGTCTTATTGTTCTCTGGGGCTATATCCTCTTATACCGCAAAGGCAGTCCTTCTGCATCAGATGGACTTCTTATCCTATCTTTATCCATAATTGGCTTTGGTCTTTTTGGGTTCATTTATCAACTTATAAAGTTCAGGAGGGGTAAAAATGTTAAAAATTAGATATACGCTCTCCTTTCTTTGCATCATTTCATTAGTTTTCGTCTTTTGTAGTCCAAAGAAGGGTGGTATAAACTGGCTCAATGATGTTGACAAAGCAAAGGAAGAGGCACAGAGTTCAAAAAAACCACTGATTATGTATTTCAGGTCTTCAACTATTGATTTCTGCAAGGATATTGAAGCAGAACAGTTCTACGATGAAAATTTGTTGAAAGTGTCCGACAAGTATGTGTGGCTATGGATAGATGGTGATGTAAAGGAAGAAACTGCCAATTACTATGCCATTCACGCCTATCCAGAGATGATATTCTACTCATATACAGGTAAGGAACTATTCAGAGAGATTGGTAAGGTAGATACAAATAAACTTCTTGAAGACCTGAAACTTGTTGATAAAAATTACTGCAGATATGATGAAGTGAAGGCAAAGTATGAAAAAGACCCTGCAGACATTAAATTGAAGTATGAATATGCAAAAACACTGTATGAGATGGGAAAGACAGGTGAGTATCTAAAAATTCTAAATGAAATAAAAGATGAAGATATAAACAATACAAAGGGAATGTTCACAAAAGCCGTGTTAAACCTTGGCTTTCAGAATTTAGTAAGTGGTAATGTAGATAAAGCAATGGAGTATTTCAATCTCATTGTTGACAAATACCCACAATCAGAGGAGGCACCAAAGGCACTCAACTACATCGGTGATTGCTATAGATTGCTTGAAGATAGCGACAAGGCAATAGCAACATACAGAAATGTAATAAACAAATATCCAACCTCCGATGTAAGAAAAGAAGCAGAAAATAAAATCGCAAGATTGGAGACATTTAAGAAGACAATAGAGGAATTCTGGAAATAATAATACTTTATATAATTGGGAATTACGAAATTAACTTTCTTGGTGAAAGTTGGAATTTTCTTGACAATAGTTATTTATAACACTAAATTATATACACTATGGAATTCATAACAATGCAATTCATAATCTTAATACTGATAATAATCAGTTCAGTTGCTATATTAGCATCATATATCCGTCTACCATATACAGTTGCTTTACTTATCGTTGGTTTAGTAATTGGTTATCTTAGAATACTTCCAACTATGGAGCTTGGTTCAGACCTTATATTCAACGTCCTTATGCCAGTTATTGTATTTGAAGGGGCTATAAGAATGTCGGGTGGGCAATTTATGAAACGTTTGAAGACAATTCTATTTATTGCTTTTGGTGGAACAACTTTTGAATTCATTTTATTTGCTATTATCACTTGGCTTGTGCTTGGAATCAACTGGCAAATAGCGCTTCTACTCGGAATCGCTGTCTGTTCTACTGACCCTGCCTCAATCCTGGCTTTTTTTAGAACACTGGGCATTGAAAGAAGATTTTCAATTTTGATGGAAGGCGAAAGCATCCTTGATGACGGTGTTGCGATTGTCGCTTTTCAAGTTGTAACGGGTTTAATTATTGGTGGGACATTCTCAATCTTTGGTCTTATATTTGAATTTATCAGATTCACAATAGGTGGTGCAATACTAGGACTTATATGTGGCTATATTTTCTCAATTTTAATACGAAAGATAGATAATCATGTTATTGAACTTATAGCCACCACAGTGCTTGTCTATGGCACTACATTAGTTGCGCATTACCTTGGACAATCTGGTGTGATTGCTGTTCTGACCGCTGGATTAGTATTAGTAAGTTATGGATTTCGTGATGCGGTCTCAAGAACTTCCCGTGAGACACTTATTTCTTTCTGGGAATATGCAGCATTTATTGTGACATCAATAATATTTCTTTTCATAGGTCTTCATATATCTAACCTTGAAATATCTAAAATAATCATTCCAGGTTTAATTGCATTTGCCTTCACAGTGATAGCCAGATTCGGAATGATTCATTCTCTAACCCCACTTACTGCCCTCTGGCACGACCCAATCACACTAAAACAACGACATATACAAGTGTGGGGTGGTCTTAGAGGTGTTGTCGCTTTAGCACTTATGCTCTCTCTTACCCCAGATTTCCCTATGAGGTCTCAACTATTGGGAATTACATTCATAGTCGTATTCTGCTCGCTTGTCTTTCAAGGTCTAACTATTGTTCCACTAGTAAACTTTCTTGGTTTATCAAAAATACCTGAACATAAAGAAGAATATAATCAAATTGTTGGTCAGATAATATCATCACAAGAAGCATTAAAAGAATTAGAGAGATCCTGGAAGAGTGGACACATTATGAGACGAAATTATGTTTTACTACGAAAAGATTACGGTAAGAAGATAAGTGGACTTGAAAAGAAACTTGATATTCTCCAGAGCGAGCATTCCGACTTAAAAGGCGAAGAACTCTTATCAGTTCGCAGGCAACTTATTCAAAAGGAAAGAGAGACGCTTGGAGATGCCCTAAGACAAGGAAAAATAAGCCAGAAAAATTTTGATTATCTCAATGCACAGTTATTAAAACAGTTTGAAGAACTTAAGATATGTGAATCTGATGAGGAGAAAAACTCCAGTAAAACATAATCATAAATTTATATATCAAATTTTTACCAATTTATCATTATTAAAAATATTTATAGAATATTTCATTGTATTTAAAAAGTTAAGTAAAAATCTCATAAACAACTTTGGCATATATTTTGCTCAATATAATGATAATATATCCTCATTATGAGAAAGAAAGAGAAAAATATGGATGAAGCAGAGATAAAGAAAAATAAAGCAGAACCTGCCGAAGAGAATGTGGAAGAGGAGATATTAGATAAAGATATTGACACTCTTCATAACCGAATAAAGGAGCTTGAGGACAATTTGCTCAGGTTAGCGGCTGAATTTGATAACTATAGAAAGAGGCAGGTAAGAGAACAGGAGGTGAGGGTCTCTCACTCTATTGCCTACTTTCTTCGTGACTTTCTGCCAATAATTGAGGACATAAGAAGGGCATCAGAACTTACACCCTCAACTGAAGAGGCCAAAAATATCTGCAACGGGATTTGCCTGTTATATAGAAAACTCACTGATTTTCTCCAGTCAAAGGGGATGCGGCAGATAGATGTCAAGAAAGGTGATGAGTTTGACCCTGCACTTATGAATGCTGTCAGCACTATTGAAACAACTGAGCAAAAACCACATACTATATATGACATTATTGAAGAGGGTTACCTCCTTGGGGATACACTCATAAGACCTGCAAATGTCATTGTAGTCCAAAAACCCGAACCAAAGCAAGAAGAAGCAGAGTAATAAATATTAGCAATGTTCAATAGTGAATATGGCTGAGAACAACGACATTTCAAAGAAGAACATAAGTGAAAATCCCTCCAGGCAAGAGGGATACTTCAAAGCAGTAAGAAATTGGACTTACTCACTAATCTTTGTAATACCTCTTGCTATCATATATGAAATCTCTTCACTAATTGCAAATCGCTCAATGGTGACTGGCGTAAGAAGCGCCGCAGAGGTATGGATTCTCAAAGTCCTTTATACAATCGGTTTCCCGGCATTTATTCCACTCAGTATTATATTCATAATAGCATTTGGCATCGTCTACTTCTTGAACAGAAGAAAGGGCTTTATAATGAGATGGCGCTATATAATATATATGTTCATAGAATCACTTATCCTGGGTGGAATACTTGGCTTTGCTGTCTCCTTAATTATGAAAATACTTCCCCTATCTTTTGACACCCTTCATAACATATCCCTCTCATTTGGCGCAGGTCTCTACGAGGAACTTATATTCAGAGCCCTTTTGCTCCCCGCAATTGCTTTCGTCTTCACAAAATTGAAATTAAAGAAAATACTGGGCTGGACACTTGCAATCATCACTTCATCAACGCTTTTTTCAATAATGCACCATATAGGTGCTTATGGTGAACCTTTTAAGATTAATGCATTCATATATAGATTTCTCTCCGGTTGCTTCTTCTCAGGTCTCTATTTACTAAGGGGCTTTGGAATAACAGCGTGGTCGCATTCAATATATGACCTGCTTGTTGTCGGTGGTTTTTATAGCATGTTCTAAACAATAAATGGCTGATGACTATGGCAACGAAGGACTATTATGAAATTCTCGGTGTCTCTGAGAATACTTCACTGGAAGATATAAAAAAAGCATATCGTCGTCTTGCAAAGATGTATCATCCTGACAAAAATCCCGGTGATAAGCAAGCAGAGGAGCGTTTTAAGGAGATAGGTGAAGCATATAGCGTTCTTTCTGACCCTGAGAAGAAAAAACAGTATGATATGATGCGAAAGTATGGCGGTGCCTATGCTGGCACAGGACCATTCACAGGTGGCTTTGGTGACACTGGTAGCTTTAGATGGGAAACACTGAAGGACGAGGACCTGTTTGGCTTTGGTGGACTCGGAGATATATTTGAGTCATTCTTCAGGGGGTATGGAGGGAGAACTGGCTTTCAGGAAGAGACAAGGGCTAAACCAAGAAGGGGCGATGACATTCACCTCAATATGGAGATACCATTTGCTCTTTCCCTGAAGGGTGGTAAGGCGATAGTGAAGGTGCCAAAGGAGATAACCTGCACCACCTGTGGAGGAACCGGTGCTGCTCGTGGAGCAAAAGTGCTTATCTGTTCAAGATGCAAGGGCACGGGAACTGTCTCATACAGTTTGGGTGGTTATGCTATCTCACGCACATGCCCTGAATGTCTTGGCAAGGGAACAAGACCAAAAAAACCCTGTCCCGATTGTAGCGGTCTTGGTTTTACAAGAGGCATCAAAAAAGTTCGCATCATAATACAAAATGGTATTAGAGACAAGACAAAGATAAAGATAACAGGTAAGGGTGATGAGGGTCTATCGGGTGCCCAGCCAGGAGACCTTTACATCACAATAAGAGTTTCACCTGACCCTGATTATGAAAGAGTTGGAGACGACCTTATAATAAAGCGAACAATCGGGCTTGATGAGGCAATACTTGGAACCGCAATAGAGATTGTCAATCCATATAACAAGAAGGCAAAATTAAAGATACCAGCAGGCACACAGCCAGGTAAGAAATTTCGCCTTAGAAATATGGGTGTTATCAATGAAAGAGATAAAAGAACGGGCAGCCTTATTGTAGATATAAATGTCCATATACCAAAGGACCTGACAAAGGAGCAGAAGGAGTTTATAAAGACCTTCTCAAATAGAAGGTAGAAAATTTATTAAGATTAATATCTTCTCAGGAAGGAAGGTATTTTTGTTAGAAAGAAAGACAAAAATAGTCGCCACTATCGGGAATATACCAGTTAACAAGAAAGTTTATTTCTTAAAAAACCTTATAAAAGCAGGGGTAGATATCATCCGTATAAATATGAGCCATAAGAATGAGGGCGATGAAGGTGAACTATTGGACTTGATAAGCACTATAAGGAATGTTTCCAGAGATGTTGGAAAGCCAGTTGCTATAATGGCAGATATTCAGGGTCCAAAGATACGGCTGGGTAATGTTCCCGACAGTAAGGCATCTATCAAGAAAGGCGAACATATAAGATTGGGCACATGTGAGAATGCAGATATCACAATAAGGAACTGTCCCGGGTTCACAAAAAAGATAGCAGACGCAATTAAAGACGATACGGATATTTCAATTAATATCGGTGATGGTGCTCTTATGCTTGATGCACTTAAAGTAGAAGGTAAAGTAATTGAGTTTGTTACAAGGAATAACGGTAAAATAAGGACAGGACAGGGCGTAACAATAAGGGGCATTCGCCTTCCCTCAGACAAATACAGAATAGAAAATTATCCACATGATATCTGGTCTGTCAGGAAAGTGGCAGAATATGTTGACATGTTCTCTCTATCTTTTGTTAATACAGGTGATGATATAGACAGCATTCATAACTTCATCTCAAACGAGGTAATGAATAAACATGAAATACTGGAGAGATTTGGTGGATTGTCTGAATTTCCAGTAATTGCGAAGATAGAGACAGATGATGGTGTAATGAATATTGACAGCATAATTGACAGGGCTTTCGGCATAATGGTCGCAAGGGGTGATATGGGGCTTCAGATGGGTCTTGAGAATGTCCCACTTGCACAGAAGGAGATTGCGAGAAGGGCGAATATCTGGGGCAAACCGGTGATTGTAGCAACGCAGATGCTTGCATCAATGGTCTCATCACCCGAACCGACAAGAGCAGAAGTGAGCGATGTCGCTAATGCCATCATAGACGGCGCAGACGCGCTGATGCTCTCCGATGAAACCGCTATTGGAGAGTTTCCAATTGAGTCAGTGAATTTTATGGATAGAATTGCACGCTCAGTTGAGAAAAAGGTTTATGGCATAGAAGGCGAGGGCGATGAGTATGTAAAGTTAGGGCAACTTGAGGAATTATATAAGGACTTTGAGTTTGAGATTGAGAAGAAGAAGAGACAGGGTAAGGTGAGTGAAGGGTTGCAGATGGATGAAACAGCGCACTTTGTAAGTTACTCTTCTGTTCTCAGCACGCTTCTCATTGAGTGTGATGCGATAGTGGCGATATCAAGGAGTGGCGCAACAGCAAGGCGTATAGCAAGGTTCAGACCGACCGTGCCTGTAATAGTTGGGACATATAGTGAGAACGTCCAGCGATTGTGCTCACTATCATACGGTATAAAGGCGTTTGTAATAGATAGAAAGTCAGAATCAAAAGACCCATTCAGATGTCTTGAAGGTGAATTTAAGGAAGTTGAGAGAATAGCATCCAATAAGGGCTTATTAAAGAAGGGATTGAAGGTTGCAAGAATAGCAGGACTGACAGACAATAAAGTAGGGGACACAAATTTACTGCATATTGTAGTTGTATAGTGACATATTTATATTTACTTTTTTTATCAAATCAAATTAATCTGTGTATTTCTATCACTTTTTAATTGTCTTAAACTATCCAAAAAATCTTCAATTTTTAATCCCTTTCTTGTTCTAGACATATTATATAAATCCCTTAAATCCTTAAAAAACATAAACTTCCAATTCTGTTCTTTAACCTTATCAATCAATGCAGGTGAATTAATTTTCTTATATAAAATTCTTTCCCTCTCCTCAGGAATAACAAAAACTTTGTTTACTTTATAATCCTTAAAATATGATGCTCTTATTATTGATTCAGTAATCATTGTACTATATTCAACTTCAAAAGAATATTTTATCTTAGAATCATCAATCCATAAAACATCAATATTAAGAATTTCATTTATAATATCTTTTAGTATATTTATAGGCACATCATCATTTAATTCATATAAAGATTTATCATTAAATATACTACTTTGTTCTCTTTTGCCTATTAAAATTTTAAATCCTAATTTTTTACCTATAATGGACAAGTAACCTATCATCTCAGAGTGTTCACTTATTCGTCTTTCAAAACTTTGTTTTCTAATCCAAGATTTATCTTTAGATTGGTCTGCATATTCTTCTAAAATATCTTTAATTTTCTTTTCAGTTGTAGATAATCCATTCGGAAGTTTAGTAAAAATTTCTTTCAATACCTCATCAAAATCAATTTTTGGTTTTCTTTTAAGAAGTTGTATTATTAGAGTTTCAATTCTTTCTGATAATGGCGTAATATTTAGGTAATACTTTTCAGGGTCTTTAAGCCACCACCCTTCATTTTTAATAAATATAAATTCTTTATCTTTGTGCTTTTTTATTATTTCTTCCAATTTTTTAGTTTTTAATGCTGGTAAACAACCATATTTATCTAATTTAATGTAAATATCTCTAAGAATTTCTGTAAAAATGACAGGCTCCATTCTATTCGCTATAATTTCTATTAATGATTGAACAACAATATTTTCAAATCTAATCTCATCAATTATATCCTTATAAATAATCTTATTTTTAACTTTTGCTTTATAAAAACGGATGTAATAGTCCCCATCAGCACTTCCAAAAGGTGCAGTTAATGCCTTTGGAGATGACCTAGGGGGTAATTGATATACTATTTTTTCTAATTCAAAACCAGCAAATTTCACAGCAAGTATTAATGCATTATATATATTAATATCAGTGTTATGAAATGTAACAGTAAGATATTTATTTGGTTTTAATACTCTAAACATCACATCGAAGGAATTTCTTAGCATACTTGAATATAATTCTATTGACCTTTTTTTTCTAACAGGACTATCACTTATAATAATTTCTTCTTCAAAATTAGGTTCAAATTTCAACCAAGAAGAAAATAAATAATTTAATTCTAAATAAGGAACAGAATCACCATATGGTGGGTCAGTAAAGATATAATCTATACTATTATCAGGTATATCTTCTAAATTACGTGCTGACTTTGTCTGTATTAAAATTGACTTATCTTTTAATAAATCTTCAAATATTTTAGCTTCAAACCATAAATTTTCCAATAATGAATTAGATTCCTTTTTACCTCTTATTAATTTTTTTATTCTTTCATTAAAACAATTCCATACATTTATTTCAAAATGCTCTTCAGGAATCCAATACCCCCTAATAGACCAACTTCCCACTTGTTTTTCTCTTCCTTTAGAATGAATATAAGGAACTAATTTACTGGCTTGTGGTAATGATGCAGAAAAAGCAAATTTTAAAATTTCTTTGATATTTTTATCATTTATATTCTCAATTTCATTTAAAATCCAAGATAAAGCATATAGATTACGATGTGTAAATAAATCATAAACTGTCATTCCTTTATTAACATTTACACGTGGGTTCCAAATTAACTCATTTTGAGGATACCAAAACGGAATTTCTATCTTATTTATTCTATTTATTAGGTCAATATCATATTTATCTGGTTCTTTCCATAAAGTTGATTTCGAACAAGAACAAGAATATCTAATTTCTAATGGTTTATTAGAATTCCATATTATGGCTTCAATAATATTTTCTTTTTTACCACATTTTTTACATTTTGTAATATATAACTCAGAAATTTTTACTTTAATATTATTTTCTATTTTCTCAAATTCTATTTTTAATTTTTCTATGTCTATTATTATTCCAGTCATTCTTGTTATAAAAGTTGCCAATGGGTCTATATCTATTGCTACAACTCTTCTTTCCAATTTTACAGCTTCTATTGCAGTAACTCCTGAACCACAAAATGGGTCCAATACTATATCTCCCTTATTAGAATAAATCTTAATATATTCATTTAATATATTGCTTGGTTTCCTTGCCCAAAACTTATGCATTAAATACATTGATGCGTGTGTCTTTGGTGGTATAGGATAATTTATATGTTCAATCTTTCCCACCTATGTATCCCCCTCCTTCTCGCCCAGAAATAAAAATGTGAACTCGTTTATTTCCTCAAGCCATATAAGTTTCTCTTCAACCGATAATTTCATATATTCAAGAATTTTTCCATCCTCAACTGTATAAGAAAATCCCTTAACCCTCCTAACCTATCCCTCTGATATCACCCTTCCGCCGAAGCGCTTTACCTCCCTGTCTATGACCTCGTCAACAGCGCCCTTATTCTTTGACCTACCCTCTTCTTTCACATCATCCCCGCCATCAATAATGACAATCTCTATAGCTACCTTACTACCTGTTATTTTTTCATAGACATCTGATAGAACTGACTTGCTCTGAACATCACTGAGCCGTTCAATATGAAATCTCTTTGTGCGACCTATACCAATCTTCAATTTACCATCACCTGTGCCAAGATACGTAGCATCATTAAGTATTCCCCATAACTGTCTGCTTCTATCCTTCACAGCCCTGAGAATCTCATTCCATATATCCCCCCTATCTTTTTCCATCTTTCCACTTTGAGAGACGGAAACTGTGCTATCAGGTGACTGCGTTTTCTCATCAACTTGACTCTTTTTCATTTGAATGTCATGCATTTTTTTCTCACTTACCTTAATATGTTCTGAAATCTTTTCTACACCTGACCTACCCGTATTTATAACCTCCTCTATTCCCAGCGACTCAAGGTCATCTATTGGAAGACCACTCACAAGACGAGAACCCCTTATAATTGCCATATCAAGGACTATCTCTATCGGAGCACCCTTAAAATAGTTCGTCCTCACACTTATTAAACTGTCTGCACAGGCATATATATTTGAAATATCAGCCCCCTCTGCTATTTTTATAAGATGGTTTACATGAGAATCTGATATGTTCAGAATTTCTACTTCTCTTATGCCCGACTTTATCAGCATAAGTTTGTGGAATGCACTGATAATATCATCATAAAGGTGGACAACTGACCCACCCTTATCACCAAACTCTTTCACAAGAGATAACACCTCCGTTGTATCACCACCCAGCATTTTCTCTGCAATTGTGCTTGCCGAACTAAAGTCCCCAACCTCTAAAAGTTGACTTACAAATTCCATAGTTATTCTACCCTCGCTGAAAGCAACCATCTGCTCAAGCAAACTCTCAGCATCTCGCATACAACCCTCGCTCTTCCTTGCAATATAGTAAAGGGCATCAGCATCAACCTCTACTCCCTCAGCCAGGACAATATCAGAGAGCCGTTTCACAATCAGGGCAACCGGAATTCGTCTGAACTGAAAATGAAGACACCTGCTCATAATAGTAGGCAGAACTTTATTTGGTTGTGTCGTGGCGAAGATGAAGACGACATAAGGTGGTGGCTCTTCCAGTGTCTTCAACAGAGCGTTGAATGCCTCTGTTGTTAGCATATGGACTTCATCAATGATATAGACCTTGTATCGACCCCTGATGGGCGCAAGAAGTATTCTCTCTCTGAGTGCGCGAATCTCGTCTATACCTCTGTTTGAAGCGCCATCAATCTCAATTACATCAAGGTCGCGACCCTCAGTAATATCTATACAGGAGGGGCAGATGTTGCAGGGCTCGGATTTTTCCACTACCTCACAGTTTATGGCTTTCGCAAGTATACGGGCAACAGTGGTTTTACCTACACCACGGGGACCGCTGAATATATATGCGTGGGCTAATTTGCCTGATTTCACCGAGTTAATAAGACATCTTGTGATATATTCCTGCCCTATTACATCTGAGAATGTCTGTGGTCTGAACTTTCTGGAAATAACTTTATGAGACATACCTTTTGTATTCTAACATCAAGAAAATATAAAATGAAAATATAAAAAATGAAAAATGACATCATTTTTACGAAAAAACCACTACTAAACAAATCAATCTTTCCTTAATAATAACTATTATATCCTAATATTATTGACCACTAATATTTCATTAATATATAGGAACTACTCCTTTGATTCAACAACAAAGAACTTAAATTTCTTACCATTAATGTATTTACCCCCACCAGTGAATTTATTAGTTCTTGAATCATAGGTTATCGTTTCAATTACAGTGCCTCCTTTTGGACATTTTTTTTCATCTTCACCCGGCCCTACGCCTTGTTGATTATCATGAGCGATATCCACACTGTATGTATATTCACCAGTTTTAGTGATACCCACAACTGCTACACAGTGTCCACTGAGACACATCTCAACATCCTTCCCCTCTTCTATCGCAGTTTTTGCTCTATCAAACATTGTTGTCTGGTCTCCTTCTATCTTCTCTGTATTGATGGGATAGTTATTCGATTTCATATAACCATCTTTAATACTCCACCAATCATCACCGCAACCGTTATTCCAGCGCGTTGCTTTCTTCATTGTGGCAATGCTCATCTGGTCATCAGTAAGCCCAAGGTTATACATATTATTAAGATACTTCAAACTGTTTGATACCGCAGTTGGAACGCATTCATTCTTTTCGCACTGCTGGTTTGGGAACTTTTCATCCTGAAGGGAGTAATCCTTTACGATACCACCAACCATTGTGTTGAATTTAAAATTAAAGATTGGCTCTTCGGGAAGACCAGAGTAGAAGATAACATTATAATCGCCCACATCTGTTGTCTGAGATTTATCTGGCTGAACATTTATCACATCCTTAGTTAGAGAAAAGGTATATTCTATCTCAGTTACATCGATCCCATTTTCTACACCAAGGTCAAATATAAGAAATCGTTCTTGTCTTTCACCAGCCCATTCATAACTGATAGCAGGAATATTCTGAATAACCCAGTTATCATCAACTACAAGATTGAAGTATAAAATATCTGTTGATGTATCAAATGTCAGGACAACTGAACCGTTGGATGAATCCTTGGTAATCTGTCCATCTAAATCATAGTCAATCTGATAAAACACCAGATTAGCATTATACGGATTAACAGGTTTCTCCTCACCACAAACCAGAAACAGAAGAAAAGAAGAAACAACTACTGATAGTAGAATAATCCTAAGAACCGGTTTAAAAAACTTCATCTTTTAACCTCCTTTCTTACCATATTCAAATATATTATATAAAAAATTTCATAAAAATAATTAAATTCCATATCTCTTTATCGTTCTCTCCAATTGACCTAGTAATAAGTTAAAATCTCATCTACTTTCTTCACATCATAACTAAACTCTACAAATGTATTTCTGTATTAACTACTCTTTGCTTCTATTACAAAATAATTGAAACTTTTACCAGCCCAATCTGTTCCACTGAATGTCTTCGTCGTGGAATCATATTTTATGATTTCTGGCTTCGCTCTACCCTTTTCACTATCATCATTCTGGGCTTTATCATGCGCAATTAATAATATATAATTACCATCTTCTATCTTAGCAATACCCACAACTGCAACACAGTGACTATCATATGAGAGTTCTACATCTTTGCCATCCTTTATTGCTTGAAGGACATCATCAAATTTATTGGTCTGGGTTGTTGTTATTGGATAATGGTTATTCATCATATATTCATTCTTTTGTGTCCACCAATTATCTTTATCACAACCATAACCAGAACTCCAACCTGTTGCATCCTTCATCTTACCAATACCTGTCTGTTCATCAGTCAAACCAAGATTATATTTGCTGTTTAGAAACTTTAAACTATTTGAGACAGCCGCCGGGACACATTCCTTTTCACCGCATTCTTGATTTGGAAACTTATCTTTGTGCATAGCCCAATCCTTGACTCTGTGTTTATCACAGGATAATTCCGGAGGAGGCGGTGGTGGTTTCTTGGTTTCATATACTTCCCCTGTGAAGCCAGAGTAGAATACAATCAAACCATCCGTAACCGGGGATGTCTGTGTATAATCCGGCTTTTCATCAATAATGTCATTATTCAACGTAAAAGAATATTCTATTTCACTTACCTTTGTTCCATCTGCTACACCAAGGTCAAAAGCGACTGTCTGCGCCTGCTTTATTCCCTCACCTTCAGTGCTTAACACAGGGATATTCTGAATTACCCACCTACTATCAACTACCAGATTGAAGTAAATGACATCAGGTGAACCGTCAAAGGTCAGAGTTACATATCCCCAGGATGAGTTTTCAGTTATCTCACCATCCAAATCAAAGTCCATCTGTTCAAATGTAAGTTCAGCATTGTAGGGATTTACAGGTTTCTCCTCACCGCATACTAAGAATAGAAGAAAAACAGAAACAACAAGTGATGATAATATAATCCTTAAAAACGGTTTCGTGAATTTCATCTTCTTCACCTCCTTTCTTATAAGATTCAATTTTGGTTTCAATTAATGATACATATATATATATTCTAACATAAAAACAATCAAAGACCATATCTCTTTATTCTTCTTTCAAGTTGACCAATTGATATACCTAATATCTCTGCTGCCCTTTTCCTATCATTTTCTACCTTAATAAGTGTATCTCTAATCAATGCCTTTTCTACATCCTCAATTGAAGTGCCTATAGGAATCATGAGTGGACCACCCTTGCTCACACCAAACCTCACCTCCTTTGGCAGGTCATCCTGTGTTATCACATCACCCTTTGACATTACTATAAGATTTTCTATCACATTCTTTAGCTCTCTAATATTACCCGGCCAATTATATGAAACTAATAATTCTCTTGCTTTACTATCTATCTCTTTGATGGGAATCTGATTTTTTTTGGAAAATAACTCCATGTAATAGTCCATTAGAAGCGGAATATCTTCTCTTCTCTCTCTAAGCGGTGGAATATATATTTCAATGACCTTAATTCGCCAGTAGAGGTCATCTCTGAATCTGCCCTCTTCTACAACCTTTACAAGGTCTTTATTTGTAGCAGTTATCAACCTGGCATCAACGGTTATTGTCTCATCACCACCCACCCTCTCAAATTGACCATATTCAAGCACCCTTAAGAGTTTGACCTGAACTGACAGCGGTATCTCTGATATCTCATCAAGAAAGAGTGTCCCCCCATCTGCCTTCTCAAACCTGCCTATATGCCTTCTTATTGCATCTGTGAAGGCACCTTTTTCGTGACCAAAGAGTTCGCTCTCAAGGACTCCTTCTGCTAGGGTAACACAATGGAGTTTCACAAGTGGATGGTCTCTACGCTTGCTGTGTGAGTGTATTGCCTCTGCCACAAGTTCCTTTCCAACTCCTGTCTCACCTGTAATGAGAACAGATGCATCAGTTGGAGCAACCTGCCTTATAACCTCATAGACCCTCTGCATTGCCTCAGATTTGCCTATCATATTATCAAATCGTCCGTATGCCTTATCCTTAAGAGCAATATTTTCCATCTGAAGTTTTATACTATTGAAGGCACGCTCTATTACCACCTTAAGTTCGCCAAGGTCCACAGGTTCGGTCAGATAATAGTAAGCACCCTCTTTCATAGCCCGAACAGCAACTTTCACATCTTTGACATTTGATATGAATATAAAGGGAATATCAGGATTAATATTATGGACTCTTTTTAATATATCTATACAGGTCTCACTTTCACCTTCAATTTCAGAGAGAATTACGCTATCAATATTACCTTCAAGACCATTTAATACTTCATCCAACCTTTCAACTATGGATACATCATAGTTCTGCTCTGAAAGAAACTCAGAGATAATTCTTCTTAATCTGGGGTCTCTATAATAGAAAATAATTCTATCAGGCATGATGATCCTTAATCATTTATCGTTATTACAAAATCTTATCATATATTAAGTTTACGGCTTATTAATTTTTACTTATTATACCAGAGATATTTTTGTTATATTCTGAAATGATTTTTCTATGGATGTGAAGATACCCTACGGGAGCGATATTATTGACTTCAATGTCAATTCAAAGATGATAGGAGAGATAATTCTATCAAGCCCATATTCTGGACTTTCTAAAAAAACAATAAGCGAACATATTAATGAGGGCTTGATAACATCTATTGAAAATTTTTTACAGGAAGACGAACCAACACTACTAATAATAAATGACCACACAAGACCAACGCCATCGGGGTTAATTATAAATCGGATAAAAGACCTCCTTAACATTGAAAAGACATCGGTTTTAATTGCATCCGGTATGCACAGACCAACGACCACATCGGAACAACAATATATACTTGGTGATGTTTATAATCTATTCAGGGGGAAGGTTCACCACAACAAAGCAAAAACCAATTCATTTATCGGTCTTGGATGGACATCTTATGGAACAGAGGTTCTTGTAAACAATATTCTTGAACATTGCAGTCGTATAATTACGATAGGTTCAGTTGAACCGCACTACTTTGCAGGTCTCACGGGAGGCAGAAAATCATTTCAGCCAGGTATCGCATCAGCAGCATCAATAATAAATAACCACTCATTTGCGCTATCTGATATGGCTAACTCATTCGCTTTAGATGGTAACCCCGTTCATGAGGATATGATGGAATTCGCCTCCTTTGTTACAAATAAATGGAAGGTCTATTCAATACAGATTGTATTAGATAGAGATGGTAGCATCTATTCAGTTCATTATGGAGACCTGACCGGTTCATTTATAGAGTCAGGTGATGATGCAAGGTTGATATTCACAAGAGAGATAAACAAAAAGTATAAGGTAGCCATAGCCATTGCAAGACCCCCGCTTGATATTGACCTGTATCAATCACTAAAAGCAATTGAGAATATCTATTCAGTTATAGACGAAGGTGGCATCATAATGCTCGTCTCACCATGTAGAGAGGGAATCGGTGAAGAGAATTTTTACAAACTACTTACATCAGAAAAGCCCCGCAATGAGATACTAAAAGGGATAGAGGAAAATTATACATTTGGTGCTCACAAAGCATATAGATTGCTTAAGAAGATGGAGAAATTTCAGGTCTGGCTATACTCTGATTTAGACCCAAGTGTTGTCGCAAAGGCAAGGATTAAAACAATATATGACCTGAGCAAAGGTGTCAATGAGGCATTATCCTCAATAGGAAATAATGCAGAAGTTTTAGTAGTCAATGATGCAACTATTATGGTTCCTCGAGTTAAATTATAACTGCTTAAAATTAAACAAAAACATTTGATAATAGCTATTTTAATGTTATACTGCTCTTTAATTATTTTTTATGAATGAGGTGTTTAGTATGGACATCATAAGAGAGATAGAAGAGGAATTAAAGCCCTGCGATGCCAAATTTGATTTCAAGATAGGTGATTCTGTAAGGGTTGAATTCAAGATAGTAGAAGGCGGAAAGGAACGACTGCAGCCTTTTGAAGGTATATGCATATCAAGGCATGGAAGTGGTCTCAGGTCTATGTTCACACTCAGGAAGATATCGTCAAACATAGGTGTTGAGAAAACATTCCCCCTATACTCACCAAGAATTCAGTCACTGAAGGTTGTAACCAAAGGGAGAGCACGAAGGGCGAAGTTATACTACCTCAGGCATAAGGTTGGAAAACAGGCAACGGTTAAAGAGGCAAAATATAGTCCGAAGAAGAAGGACGCTGAAAGTGGCTCCTGATCTCTCAATTGAGAGACGATTATTAAATGAAGGTTACAGATATATTGCAGGCGTTGACGAATGTGGCAGGGGCTCACTTGCAGGACCAGTTCTTGCCTGCTCCGTGTTAATCTATATACCGGAACATCTAGAAAACCCGATTGAAGGCATTGATGATTCAAAAAAACTCACTCGTGAGAAACGAAATGAGCTTTCTCATATTATCAAAAAGCGGTCTTGCGATATCTGCTTTGGAATATCTACTGTAGATGAGATAGAGAAATTCAACATTTTAAATGCATCGCTAAATGCAATGAGCAGGGCAATATATGGTATGAAAAGAAAGCCAGATATTGTGATTATAGATGGGAAATTCAAACCGGATATTGAATATAAAACAATAAATCTTGTAAGAGGTGATTCACTATCCTATGCGGTCGCTATAGCATCTATAATGGGAAAGGTGATGCGAGATAGAATTATGACATCACTTGCAAAGAGATACCCAGATTATGGCTGGAATTGCAACAAGGGTTACTCCACAAAGAAACATAAAGAAGCCATTCATAAATTTGGTATCAGCCATCAGCATAGAATAACATTCAAACCTGTGAGATATGTAAAAGAGATGTTAGAATACGAGCATCTTGTATTAAATATAGAACTGAATTCAGAAAATCACATAGAGAATAGAAATTCTGAAAGTATAGAAAAACAGAATAAAAGTAAAAAGTCCACGGGAAAGTTCGGCGAGTCAACTGTCTGCGATTTTCTAAAATCAAAGGGAATAGAAGTTCTTGAGAGAAACTACAGAGGAAAGAGTAGTGAAATAGACATTGTCGCGACAGATGGCGAATATCTGATTATCTGTGAGGTTAAGACAGTAGGTGAAAAAAGCAGCAGGGAAGAACTAAACTATATTGACGGGCGCCAATGGGAGAGAATAAAACTCCTTGCTGACATATATATGGCTGAGGTAGTAGGAAAAGAGATGCCAATAAGATATGACCTTGCAATAGTCAAAATTATCAGAAATAGAACACCCGAGATACAGTATATAGAATCATTCTACACAACTGACAATTGATGATTGAAAAATATAATAAGCAAACAACTTACCTATAATATCGTTATACTTCCAGATAATAGACAGTGCTCAACTCCACCAGAACTTATTATCAATGCCCCATCATTGCGAAAACCTGTTATCTCACCCTCAAGAAACTTATTGCTGTCGCTCCAGATAACATCACTTCCAATAAAACAATCTCTCCCAAAAAGTAATGTCTTTAAATTGAGAGAGCCATCTCTAAATCTATCAACGATAAACTCAAGATTATTAAGAATTTCAGATATCAAGATATTTCTATCAATATAACCTCCCACTATCTCACTTAAAGAAATAAAATTATACCTTAGGTCATCTGGAACGCTTACACCTGTGAAATCTGTATTTACACCCAGCCCGCATATTATAAATCCAGAAGCATTATCTGTAAGACCTGATTCAAGAAGAACTCCCACAAGTTTTCGCTTATTATAAACAATGTCATTTGGCCATTTTATTGCTAAATCTACACCATACATTGACTTTATAGCATCACTTATTCCAACAGCAATAGATAGTGAAATTGCAGGAACACCATTACTAAGACCTCCACCTCTTACAAGAAATGACATCCATATTCCAGCACCCTTAGGTGAAAACCATCTCCTGCCAAATCTACCCCTTCCAGCATTCTGACAGTCCGCTATGACGGTAGTGCCATCATCAGCACCTTTTTCTGCCAAATCTATAAGATAATCATTCGTTGAGGCAAGGACATCAAATATATAAATTTCCCTACCAAGCCATCTGGTAGTTAACGATTTCCGAATAGTTCTTTTATCAAGTATCATATCAGCATAAATAAAAATAAAATTATATGTAAGCAATCAACGAGAACAACTAATATTGGTAATATTATAAATTACTTCTATTTATCAGGTAAAACTTATTTTATTAATATAACCAGTTAATCAATCTTAAAAACATATTCGTTGATATTTAAATATATGATATAGTTTAAATGGAAAAAGTAGATAACTATCTGGTTAATGATATAAGTTAGGACTTGATGATTACGAGCGTTTTTAATAAAGAAAAAGAGTTGATGGGACTGATTGGAATACTCTTAATTACAGGTATCCTGATAATTCCTGAATTGATATATTGTTTCGACTTTTCCGGTGAGCAGATGAAGGAGGTAAATCCCGAGACAAAATATACCCTTAAAGACCTTTCATTTACAGATAGTATTCTTCTAAAGGTGAGAGGGGCTCCCAAAGAGAGGGAGAATGTAGTATATTGTCCTGTATGCGGTCATCTGAATGGTATCAATACAAGGAATTGCGTCTATTGCGGAGCAGTTCTCTTAAAGGAAGATAATGAGGGAAAGCTTTACAGATATTGTATCTATTGTGGTTATAATAACCCACCAGATGCTGCTGAATGTAAAAACTGCCATTACGATTTCAGTCAACCAAGAAGTTTTGCATCACTTTCTGAACTTATCTGGCGGAAAAGTTATGCACTCAATCAAGAAGACATAGAATCAAATCGCCGAATTATGACAATCAGTCCTATTACAATTGCCTGTGGAGCTGGACTTATTCTGGCACTGGGTTCCAAGATTAATGAACCAGCGACAGGTATGTTGAAATTCGTCGGGATGAGCGCAATCACCATCGGTATTATGCAATTCATAACATCAAATATTGAATACAGGTTCAATATGAAGAATATTGAGGACCTCAGAAAGACAGGGATTTTATCTGGCTACATTAAATAATAAGAACTATCAGGATGCTCTCAAAATATAGGGGTCAACACTGGCTTATCAGCCAGAAAATAATATCAAAGATTATCAAATCAATGAATATATCTATGGATGATACATTCCTGGAGATTGGTGCAGGCACAGGCAATATAACAGGACAGATAGGTGATAAGGCAAAAATGGTTATAGCAGTTGAACTTGACTATACACATGGAATAAAGATGAAAGAACTTCTTAAGAGTTCAGAAAAGATACAACCATTAATAGGTGATTTTCTGAGATTGAGAATAGATGGACTTCATGACGATGTCAGAATATTTGGCAATATACCATACTCAATAACAGGCCCAATAATAACAAAGATTATGAAAGAGTATCCGCAATACAAAGATGTTCATCTTACAATGCAAAGGGAGGTTGCTCTTCGGATATCTTCCCCTGGAGGTAGTAGAAATTATGGTTTTCTCAGCGTTATTACAGGTTTGAATAATAACGTAGAAATACTTTTTGATATCTCTCCAAAAGCGTTTATGCCAAAACCAAAGGTCCTCTCTGCCTTTTTAAGAATAACAAAGAAAAGTGAAGAATGGAGACCGATAACAGATGACTTTATTGAATTTGTCCAGTTGATTTTCAGATACAGGAGAAAGACGCTTATGAACAGTATAAAGTTATCATTTGATAAGGAAGTTGCGAATACAATTAAAGAATATTTATTGAAATTGGGCTTTAGCGATAAGATAAGAATTGAGAATTTAAGTCCCGAGATAATATATGAATTATATAAACTTATAGAGTTCAGGTCTTGAATGATATAGAGCATTTGAATATTGAAAAGGTCAGATATTTCTGTTAGATTGAAGTTAAGGAGGGCTAGACCTAATCGGTAAGGCAGCGGACTTGAAATCCGCCGGGAACATTAGCGTCCCTTGGGGGTTCGAGTCTCCCGCCCTCCGTATTGCTTGGAGAGGTGGCCGAGTGGTCGAAGGCGGTTGCCTGCTAAGTAACTGAGGTGCTAATAAGCGCCTCCGTGGGTTCAAATCCCACCCTCTCCGCTCTTATTCTTTAACTGATATGTATGTTTAGATTGGATAAAAGAACTCTACTAACTCTGCGAATCACATTTAACTACTGAATTGTATTACAGTGTCCTTCTCCGCTTCTTTGTAAATATCATCAATCAATTTTTGAATTTCAATAAATTTAGGTTTCGGTGTTTGGAAATCTTTTCAACTCCATTATTTCTGTAATAATCTATAAAAAATTACAGATAATAGTATCAGTCTATACAAAATCAGCGTAACCAAATTTTAGCGAATTTAGTTCGCCTTATAGCCCGTGTTATATAACCCGAACGAAATTAGGACTAGAAATTAAGTAAATAAGCATTCCGAACCCAGCCAAAAATTATTTGTTAGTATAAAAACTATACTTTTTAATTATTTCTTCCCATTTCTTAATGTGGGCTTTCTTAATATCAATCGTTTGTTGAAATTCCTTTTTTAGATTTTCAGTATATATTTTTACAAATTCAATTACATCAGTTATAAAACGCAAATAATATTTTAAGGAAGGAATTATGCCATTTGGTATTATATCAATATTATAACTCCGTTTAATCTGGTTTAGAAAATCAAAGATTTCTTCTTCGTTCCCTTTAAAATTAGGTTCAGCTGTTGTAAGAATAAAATAGCGTTTGATAGATGAATCTTTGATCTTTATTAATATATCTTTTATCGTAATAATATCTATAGGAATGTTATGCTTAATTTCAACAATTTCGAATGGTTTTCCATCCAAGTAATAAACTTCTACATCTCCATATCCAATATACCTATCTGAGGTTGTATGGGACTTCAATGGTTGTAACTCTTTTTCTTTATAGATTTGCACAGTTTTCGATAATATTTGGTAAATGGAGTATATTGCAATAACAGGTAATCTTGAACTTTGAGCCGTTGAAAAATGCTCTTTTAACATTTGTAAAATTAGATTAATTGATATGGTTTCTCCATACTTTACTTTAGTTAGATATTCTATGGTTTTAATCTCCTCACCAATTTTATCTAAAAGCAAAATTAATAAACTTACAAAATAGTTTTCAACGTTTGCATTTTTTTCTTCTATATCTTCCAATACGGACAAAAACGCAATTTTTACTTTCTTATTTCTAATTTTCCCAGGAAACTTTTTTGTGAATGGACGTGGTTGTTCTATGGAGCGTGTTAACCATCCACTTTCTTTAGGCGCAAATCTTTGAAAATGTTCTTTTAACCAAGGTGTTACAACATTTGTATCTAAACTTCTTCCAGAATATCCACTCTTAAATTCCTTACGATGTAATCGTATATCCTGATTTGGATTTTCAATTTTCTTGAGAAGACTTGTTATAAGAACTGCAAAAATTGATTTTTGTGTTTCTATATTGTCAACTATTGTTGTAATGTAATCTATTTGTTTTTCAGAAAAATTTTCAGCTAAAAAAATTCTCCCTGTTTCATTATCATGATATTTTTTGGCAATAACCATTGCACGATCCAATATGGCTTTCAATTTTTTTGTATCCATCATATAAACAACTCTAAAGTTGAATCTGGTTTGATTTTTGATATTCTTTCTTCTGTATATTTGCAATATTCTGAATTAATCTCAATCCCTATAAATTTTCTTAACATTTTTTTTGCTACTACACCGGTCGTCCCAGATCCAATGAACGGATCTAAAACAATATCATCTTTCTTTGTTAATAATTTCAAAAATTCCTGAATGATAAACTCTGGATATACGGCGGGATGAATATTACCCCTGATTGTTTCTACTGGTGATTCTATTATATCTCTTTTAATTGCGTTACCGTGAATTCTAATTATTGTAAAGCCATCTTTTTCTATATGTGTTTTTCTTCCTCCTTCCTGACCGCCATAAGGCATTGAATGTATTCCTCTTATTTTCATTCTAAAACTTTCAAGCTTGCCAGTTTTTACTTCATTGATGACCATTATCAACTCTGACTTTGCATTCCTTTTTTCTTCCTCAGTTAAATTAGATTTTTCTATTACCTCAAAATATTTCTTTCCTACATCCTTACCTACTTTCTTATTCTTGTTATTTCTTAGAATATCAAGAAAATCCATAAAAGCATTCTTATTGAAGTAAAACTTATTTGATTTAACAAAGATAAAAAATGGTTCTTTTGATGATACTAATTTTGTTTGATCTTGTCTGGGTGTAGGATTTATCTTAACCCATGTCACCTCATTCACAAGACTTACCTTTTCTCTCTTTAATACTTCTATTGCAAATCTATAAGGAACTAAAAGTAAACTACCATTTTCATATTTGTCCCCTATATTGAAAACTACGCTTCCCGTTTCTTTAATAACTCTTACACAATCTCTGCAAACCTTCATTAAATTATCAATATATTCTTCAACAGTTTTCTCATTTCCAATTCCCATTCCATCATATTCCCGTTGTTTATAATACGGAGGACTTGTAATAACCAAATCAACACAGTTACTTGGTATTTCTCTTAATACATTTCTTGCATCTCCACAAATCACTTTGTTTAATATATCATTTAATTGGTTTATTTCTTTATCCATATTAATTCCTCATCCTTATTTCCTATGGTTATGTTTTGAATGTCATATAACATTTCAAGCATAAAAGAAATTTTTAAGAAGCAAAAAATTAGATGAGCATTAGCTAACCTTTTATGCTGTATTATATGAAATGTCGTTTTCATTTTTTCCCTTATTAATTTATAGTTTATAATATAGTATCCTTCTCCACCTCTTGGTAAATATCATCAATTGATTGCTGGATTTCAATTGTTTTTTGAAGAGAAGTAACAATCTTGCAATAATGTTTTATATCATCAAGGGATAATGTCCTTTCTTTTCTATCTTTTAGCCATTTATCACAAACCTGATAGCCACCGATTTGATACTCCCAGATTTCTTTTGTAATTAATTCAAAGTATTGCTCTTTATTTATATAAACTCTTCCTTTTTCATACTTAACTTTTTCAACCTTGTTATCACTTTGAACCGGGAATTTTGCAAAAGGTGGCTCAAGGTCTGGTGATTTAAGCAGATGTAAGTTAGCCAACCTTTTGCCATATTCAGCCATTTTGGTAAACACTTTATAATCCTTTGTAAAAGGGACTCTTGGAAAGTCAATTCTTAGAAATTCAGCATATTTTTTTCGGTAGATATTGGAATAAAGAAGAGCATAGATGTAATAAAAAATTTCCTCAGGGGTTGGGTCTTTTTTGTAAATTTCAGAAAGGGCTGTGAGAAGTTTGGGATTGATGTTTGGTTGCATTACTGGTTTTGTATTGTCATTATTGAACATTTCATTTTTATCTGTGGAAGGATAGAGATAGAGAGGGAAAAGATTAGATATTGAGACAGCTGAGGTTATTGAATGAGCATCTATTATTAAATCACTAACAAAAACAGGTTGTATTCCTGATTTATCCATTTGTCTTGATGTAATTAATCCTAAATTTTCCTGCATTATATGACGCATAACTCTCTTTACTGTTCTCCATACCAATGAGTCGTGATAAAAGATCCAATGAACATCAAAGGGTCGATAAAGGACAGGTAAAATGTATTTACTTATATCGGAATCAGGAATAGATTGAAGCGTATTCCAGGCTTTTCTTATACTCCAACCTTTCTTTTTATTTATTTGAAAAAATTCATGAAGGTTATCATCGGAATACTTACTATTTTTAAAAAGACGGATTCTATTCTCAATGGTATTTTTGTTTCTATCTATTACAAAACTATCCCTTGCAGTTGTCATTCCTACACCGTTGATGGGGAATATATCAGTTATTTTAGGGTACTTATCATATATTCCTAAAAGTTCTTCTTCCCTCGGAATAAAAAGATAAATTTCAGATTTTGGAGATAGTTTTTCCCATTTTGTAGTTTTAATATTGTTTGTCAAAAGATATTTATATTTCTTTTCTCTTAATCCCCAAATCTCTGAATGATGGACCTGACATTCTTTCTTCTCACCTTTTTTCTTTATAAAAAGTGCAATGGCTACCCCTTGCCTTATATCAAAGACATTCTCATCCTTTGTGCCGTCAGGGCATTTCTCTTTCTTCAAACTGTTGCCGTGTAAGTCAAGAATGTAAATTTCATTGAAACTATTCATCAGAGATTGTCTCATTCCTCTGAATGTTGGGTTATCAAGATAACTGTGATTGGTAATAAAACCTAAAACTCCCTCCCTTGCCTGGTCTATCTTCCACTGGGCAAAGCGAATGAACTTCACATAATCATCCTGCAACCATTTAGGATTTCTTTCCCCAAGAGGTTTCCCATCTATTTGATAGTAACCATCATCTTTGTGGCCATCAGTGCAGGTATAACCCTTTTTCAGCAAATCATCTATCCATTTTCCCCTGTTTGCGGATATTCCTGAGTAAGGTGGATTACCGAGTATAACCAAAATTGGTGTTTCTCTTTTTACCTGGCCTGCTAAATGCGATTCCTCAGAAAGTGAAACCATACCTGGAAGTTCGATTTGGGCAAGTTCCTCCATCTCCAAGGTGTTGGTCAGGTAAAGTTTGAATCTGTCATCCTCTCTCAGTTTATAGCCCAATTCTTCCAGAAGAAAAGACATCTTCAAATGACCTACTGCATAAGGTGCCATCATCAGTTCAAAGGCGTAGAAATTCTTAAGGATATGCTCCTTTATTAAATTTTCTCTCCCCCCTTCTCCATATTTGGAGACAAATTCCTCTAATGCTAATTTGGCTGCCTCAGCCATGAAGGTAAGTGTTCCTGCCGCAGGGTCTAAAACTGTAACTGTCTCGTTAGCAAATCCATCTTCTCTTTTAAAATGTTCTTTTAGTATATGATGCAGAGAACGGACAATATAGGAGACCACTGGCACCGGGGTATAATAGACACCTCTTTTTTCTCTTGTTTTTGGGTCATATTTAGCCAAAAAGGTTTCATAAAAATGAAAAATAGGGTCTTTGCCCTTGCCTTCATGAAAATACCGGTCAAGTATATTTTTTACATTTGTAACAGCTAAGATTTCTGAAATATCGTCTATAATCCACTCCATCTGTTTTGGTAATTCTTCAAGTGAAATGAACCTGAAAACATCTCTTAAGATTCCAATAGTATGTGGAATGCTATAATATGCAAGTTTTCTATTAAAATCATTCTCTGAGCGGGTTCGTGCAGCAAAAAGTCCATAGGTAACGGTCTGTGAATAAAGGTCTGCAAACTCTTCTTTTGAAAGACCGCTTATAAGATATTTTCTGAATGCCTCATAAAAACCTGATATAAATCCTTTTCCTGTGCTTTCTTCTTCCTTTAACTCCTGCGTTACTACCTCATCCTTCAGAAATTTTGTCCTCTTTGCTAATTCTAAAGCCAGAGTTTCAGCATTATATACTTTAGGCAAAGAGAAAGAAAAGAATTTATCAAGTAGATTTAAAAATTCCGACTCTTTTTCAACAGGTGGAATAGTTCCTAATTTATGTATAATAAAAGGTCTTGCGATAAGAACCTTATCTATCAACTTACCATTGCGATAAAGTCGAAATTCAAAAAAGTTAGTTAGTATTAAATTTGGAAAGGTATGTAGATAGCGTTTTAACTGCTCTGTTGTTTCTATTTGGTCTAAATATTCAGTAGCCGGTTGTTTGGCTTCAATATATCCAACAATATGTTGTTCACCATCCCATATTCTAAAATCGGGATTGCCGGCTTCGGTTTTCTTGGGTAGTGTTGTTATGTAGATATCTCTCTTGCCAACTGATTCTGTCCATTCCTTTAACAGTCCTGCAAGAATAGAGTAATAACTTTCTTCACGGGCATCTCCACGATTAACAACTTCTAATATTTTTCTTAAATACTCTCTTAACATTTTATTCATTCTCAATAATATAAAACATTTATATATATTTGTAAATTAAATAATTATGTTTAAATATAAAATTTTACAAATACTCAAAAATACAATGACTTATTTATAAACATATATGATAAACTTATTTTAATATATTATTCTTGAAGGGAGGATATTATGGGAGGAATATTAATAGCACTGGCACTGGACCTGATTGCTTTCGTCTTTGGTGTCAAGCTTATCCATAAATGTAAGCATGGGGATAGTGAAGAAGGTAAAAAAGAGTGTTGTGGACTCTGCAAGGTCTGCGGATACATCGTTCTTGTTGCTGCATCAATTCTATTTATATTCACATTCGTTGGAATAATACTTGCTGCTTTTGGTGTGGGTGTATGCCCTGGATTCTCACATATGGGACCTGGGATGATGCAACCCGGAATGATGGGCGGTATGCCACCATGTATGGGCGGTAGCGGTATGATGGGTGGTATGATGCAACAGCCGGGTATGATGCAGGGAACTGAGATGATGAAGCCACCAGAGGGTAAGACACCAGAAACAAAACCAGAAGAGGGTAAGACACCAACTGGAGGAACAACAGGAGAACCAACAAAGACAGCACCAGAGACCAAATAGTTACTTCTAATAGTTATTGGATTAAAGGGGCAAAATTATTGCCCCTTATTTTTTATAATTCAGAATATAATCAATATAACCCTGAAGTATTATCACAGCAGATGATGAGTAGATATCCCTTGCTCTCAAAAGACCTCCACCCTATCTTTTTCCACTCCTCTTGTTTGAGAATTTAAATAAGCTACTTTATTATGTATTGGGGTGTCTCATCATAATGCAAATACAAATTAGAAAAGCTAATCAAAAACCTCAACTGAAATAGGCAATGCTTTCAGATTCTCCAATATTGCTAAAAGCCCTATAGCAATTGACAAACTTCAGACTAATTTCTGCTATAATCACTTCTTGCTTATCAATAATTATTACACGCAAGTAATTGGCTTTCTTCTTTTTTGCTATTAATAAAACATTCTTTCTAACTTCCTATAAAAGGAAACCTGTATACATTTAATCCTATTGATAAAATGCTTAGTTATAATATTCTTCACTGCTTATTACTTCCAACCTTTCTCTTTGACACATGATATATAATGTTTGTGTAAGCACACACAAGTGAACTATGGCATTTTCATCTCATACTCATACAAACTGATTTTAGCATCGTAGCTCTCTCTGCCTAATATCATAGACCTTATCTTTCTATATCTTTCATCTATCATTAGATATTTTCTTAAAGACACGAGATTACCTGTCTTTTGAATATAATCAACTATTTCCCCTTCTATAGTACATATGCTCGTATCTCTTCCTATTAAAATTAAAAAAACAGTGAGATGCCGTTTTTTAATTAATCTCTCCTGAATCGTAATTGATAAGTCATTAACCGAAATAGGGTTTATAAGCTCAGGATAAACTCCCTCAGTTTGCTTACTATAGTAATCATAGTGTATAGATTCGTCGCACAATATTATTCCATCTTTTCCATTAAGATCTCTTATTACCTCCTTCCACGGCACAGCATAGGTCGCCATCAAAAAGTGGCGATTCATTAACCAATTGTTAATACCATAGATATTTGCCAACGCGAACGAAGCCAACAAAACATACTTGAAAAAAGGTCTTTTAATCGTTGTGTAGATAACACCAAAAAATAACATTAGAAATGGCAGCACAAAAAATGTTTTAGAAGATATAGCAAAGAAACTTAAATGGCGCGCTATTAATGTTGCAATAAAGGAGGTGAAAATAACCCCAATAATAACAAGACCAAAAGAATATATTGTCACATTCTGTTTCCACCACTTTTTTATTGGCGCTCCTGCTAAGACACTAATAATCAATCCAAGAATAACTATAATAGCAACAATTTCAAATGGATATATCATCTCTCCTAAAATACAGACATAAATACTATAGGCAAATTTTAATGGTATTGCTACCGGTGATTCGTTAAGGTATGCAATTGTTGGGAATAAGTTGGGCAGCCCCCTAATCTGATTGACAGTACTACCCATCCATGGCAAAAACATAATCATGACAATGGAATCTATCAAAATTAATCTGCAAAATATGGACCTGTTTTTGAAGAGAACATATAGCAAATGATATAAAATAATGATAGATGAGGGATAATCTGTATAAATTATTAGTAAATATGAAAAACCTAAAAGGCAGCTCCACTTCCAATTGTTAATTTCCAACCATCTGAAAAATAGAAGAGTTGAAAGAATTGCAAAAGTTGCAGCAAGTGTGTAGTATCTTAACATTGGCATAAAGAGAAAAAATTCACTTGAGGTAATTAGCAATAACCAGAATACATGATAACGAGAATTTGGTAGCATCTTTCTGAAAAGAAAGAGTGAGAGAATTATGAACATAAAGCCCTGTAATCCTTGAAAAATGCGTAGTATAAATTCAGATGTTCCACATAAGCTGATCCAGCATTTTAGAAGTAGAAAATACAATGGTGGGTGTAGCTCAAAGGCAGAGACAGATTCAACCACAGATTTAATATCTTGTGCAGAAAACTGGATACTACATAACTCATCAAACCAAAAACTCTTTGTGTAGAAGGATAATATTACAATACCGATGGAAACAGTTGATGCTATGACAAGGTCTACTATATTTAGTCCATATTTTCTTTTTGAGGTTATTTCTTCCATAAAATCTCAATACATCCTTTATTTGCAATCTCATCCGTTGAAGAAATACTCGGTTTCTTAGTAGTCGTCATTTTATCATAAGTAATGGTAATTAACATTTTAAAGATAAAAGAAGTTGCTAAAGGCATTTGGAGGAATTAAAAAAATTGTCTTTTATACAATGATATTTAAGACAAAAGGCAAGAATGCAAATTAAAACTTGAGTTCCACCCACAAGAATAATCTCATTATATCAAACAACTTCTCTTTACTAAATACTTATCAAAATTAAATCAAAAAGCTTGAACATAAAGATTATTCCCTCCTTACTTCTTGATTAATATGAAAAAGACAAAAGCTGAAATTAAATAATATTGAAAGCAGTCATTAGATTAATTAAATGAGCAATCATTTTGCCCCTTATTTTTTATAATTCAGAATATAATCAATATAACCCTGAAGTATTATCACAGCAGACGCAGAGTTAATATCTTTGGGTTTAAATAAATTCCCATCCCGCTTATCCCCTATTCCCCTCTCAGACACCTTTGTAGTCAACCTCTCATCAAACAACACAACCTCAATACCAGTAAGTTCCTCAACTGACTTTGCGAAATCCCTCGCCTTTCTTGTGCTCTCCGTCTCTCCCCCATCCAGTGACAATGGCTCACCAACAACTACAATACCAGCATCCTTCTCCTTAATCAGATTATTCAGATAATCATAATCCTTCAACTTCTCTGTCCCAACCGTTCTAACAGGAACTGCAACAGACGTGCCTTTATATGCGACTGCAATTCCAGTTCTTTTATCTCCATAATCAAAACAGAGTATTGTGATATCAAGCCCTGACAATTTAACCCTCATCCTTTCTGAACAGGCGAAATATAGATTTCATAAATCTTTTAAACCCAAAACCGACTGGAAATATATACCTTCTCAAAGCATATCCATACCATAAATTGTATATGAGCCAATAAAGCGGATTCTGGGGGACATCACATAGAACATCCAGTTGTTTTTGAAAGCCCCAAAATCTTGCAGAGAACGAGAATAACCTGTGTAAACTCTCTATTCTTCTTCTATCCCCCCTATCCTTAAAATCAAGGCATGACTTTGTGTGATAAGAGAAATTGACATTATCATAGTTGCCATTGAAGTAGCCCTTCTTGACTGCATATTCACCAAGTCTAGTCCTCGGATATGGTGTGAATATGCTCGCCCATGCGAACTCTGTCTTCAACTGTGAATTGAACTTCAGTGTATCAAGCGCCATCTTAAATGTCTCACCGGGAAGACCTATCATATTCTGCGAGTATATTGCAATGCCATTTTCCCTAAGCAATCTCACCGCATCTGCAATCGTCTCCTTTGACATCGCCCTTCCAAGAACCTCAATCCTCATTCTGTCATCAGCGCTTTCTATTCCCATAAGAACAGAGACGCAACCCGCCTTCCCCAGAAGATATGCTGTCTCATCATCTATGAAGTCCGCTCTTATATTACAGGAAAATGGAAGTCCTGTCTCTTTCGGAAATTTCTCAGAAAACTCTCTTAGCCATGACTTTTTCGTAATAAATACATCAGATAGAAACCTGACAAACTCTGCACCATATCCACTTTTGACCTCATTCACCTCATTTATTATCCTGTCAACTGAATGATACCGGACAGGGTATCCTCCACTTTCTTCGTATAATTCTCTGTAAGCATGATTGAAACAGTATGTGCAATTGTATGGACATCCACGAAGATTTATAAAGTGCTTGATTGGATATTCTGCCAGATACCTATCTTGATTGTAAATAATATCCCTGTCTGGCTCTGGGAGTTCGTCAATGTCTCTCTCAAGTGGTCCTGGTGAATTTCTGTATATCCTACCATTTTCTTTCACCCATATATTCGGAACATTCTCAGGTAATTTACCTCCATCAAGAGAGTTAGCAAAGTCAACAATTGCCCTCTCACCCTCGCCAATACATACCGCATCAATGCAGGGGTCTTCTATTATCTCAGGGAAGAATGTCGGATGTGGACCTCCAAATATAGTAATAATGTGGGGAAACCGCTCTTTTATCTCTTTATTAAGGGCAAGATAGTATTTGTGAAAGCCAGTTGTAATGCTGTATGCGACAATATCCGGCTTTATTATAGCAATCTTCTTAAATGGATTTCTCTCCTTCCCAAACTGAATTGCAAAGGTCTGGTGCCCGCTCTCCTTAAGAGCCGATGATAGATACATAACACCAAGGGGCTCGGTCAACCCTACCTCTTTGAGAATGAATAGGACTTTCAATCCCTAACCTCCAGCCCTTGCAAATATAAGCCGTTCAAAGAATATCTTTATCAAATGTGGAATAACTCTTATATTGACAGTGATAAGTTTAAGAAGGGCAATAAATCGTCTCCAGCTTAGATAAAACTTAATGTTTGCAATTTTGAGTAGATAAGTCAGTTCTTCATTGCTAACATTAGATAGGTTAAATCTTGTATTAAAGTAGTCATAATTTTCAGGTATAGCATCAAACCTGTAGCCAAGTGACCTTGCTATATCTGCAAGTTCTGTCCCCTCAAAAGGATTCACTGCAAAGAAGGAAGCGGTATCAAAGTGGCTGTCCTGAGCAAACCTGATTGTCTCATGAAGTTCATCTCTCGTCTCGGTCGGAAAGCCGAGCATAAAGAGACCATGGCAGTTTATTCCGGCTCTCGTGAGTTTTCTGACAGTTGGCTCTATTCTATTAAGTTTTATATATTTCTTTATATACTGTTGAAGGCGAGGTGAGGCGGTCTCAACAGCGATTGAAAGGCGGAATACCCCCGCCTTTTTCAACCAGTAGACGAGTTCATCATCAATAAGGTCGCCCCTCAGACCGTTTGGAAACTGTATCGAAGCATCTATGCCTGACTCTACGAACATCTTTAATATTACCTTTGCCCTTCCACGAAGACAGTTAAATACATCATCAAAAACCTCAAACTCTCTTATACCATACTGGTTATATAACATTTTAATCTCTTCAAGGACATTCTCAGGGCTTCTTGCCCTGAAGCGCTTACCAAAGAGTTGATGACAATATACACACCTGTAAGGACAGGCTCTACTTGTGAGAACTGGCATATATTCTCTATGCTTATATAAGATTAGAAGGCGGGGCAGGTTGAAATATGCAACTCTGTCTATTAAATCCCATGAAGGAAATGGAATAATATCCAGGTTCTCAATAAATGGTCTTGGCTTATTAATAACTGCATTACCATTTTTTCTATAACCAGCACCGAGGGCATCAGATATGCTCATCTCACCATTGTAAACCTTAATAATGTCCTTTATTGTCTCCTCACCCTCACCAATGATAATGAAGTCAATGTTCTTATCAGAAAGCACCCTGGTCGGGTCAGACGAAGGATGAGGACCGCCGGAAAGCACCAATACATCAGGCATCTCTCTTCTTATATCGCCTGTAAGTGAGTGCATCTGCGGTGCTTCAATTGTGAAAGACGATAGACCTACAATATCGGGTTTCTTTTCAGACAGGACTTTGAGAACATCGCTGTTCGTCATGTTACCAAGCCGGGTATCAATAATGCTGACATCCGCACCAAACTCATTTCTCAATATAGAGGCAAGATACATAGCACCGAGGGGAGGTGATGCCTTGTAATCCCTCTTGATTACTCCTGTCTTAATAAATGTCACTTTCATACTTAATTTATTATTATATCAAATGACAAATGACTTATCACTCATCACAACATACTAAGTCTAATACTTATTTAGGAATCATATGTTGATAATTACAAATAAAAAATATTTAAGACCTTGACAAAACTGAAATTGTGGTATATTTAAACATATATTAGTAAGAATAAAGATATTATGTTTATACAAAATTCATATATTAAATATTACATACAAAATTGTGTAACGATGATTAATATATGTTTCTTAATTAATAGTAAAATTTATGAAAGAAAAGAGCATAGGTTTTTTAAATAGGTTTTTTCATTATTTTATAAGAATTTGTGTATTACTCTTATTACTTATAATATGTGAAACCCTAATAAAATGCCTGACTTCATATAATACCAATCTTATAAAACAGCTTTTATATACAAGCAAACAGAATATCAGAATAGGTTTGATATTCATAATTATAATATCTATTATAAGCATTCATATTGAAAGGTTATTCAGGACTCGCAAAAAATATGCAAATAAACTAAGAGAAGAAAATGAACTTGCAAGAGCGATAATAAATAAAGCAAATATAATGTTGGTAATCATTGATTATGATAATCGCATTGTCACAATGAATGAACTTGCCGAGAAGATAAGTGGATACAAACTTGACGAGGTAAATGGAGAATATTTCTGGGATGTATTCGTTCTTCCAGATGATATAGAACTATTTAAAGTCCAATTAGATGAACTCAAAAAGAGTGGTTATATTGGAAAAGGGGTCAATAATTTTAAGAAGAAGGACGGAACAATAAGTCTGGTGTCATGGACGAGTTCAGCAATCTGTGATGATGGCAGGATAAAAAATATAATCTATACAGCAACAGATGTATCGGAGAGTCAGAAGACAGTGGGCGATGCACTCTTAGAGACACATTATAGATTTCAGACGCTTGTTGAACAGGCAACTGATGGAATTGTAATAGTTCAGGATGGTATCTATAAATATTTAAATACACCTATATGTGATATTACAGGATACAGGAAGGAGGAACTCATTGGAAAGCCACTTGAAATATTGATTGCAGATGAAGAAAAAGTGAATGTATTAGATATTCACAAGCGGAGAATAAAATGCGAGGACGCACCGAGTATATATGAGTCAATCGGACTTCGTAAAAATGGAACTGAATTTAGTATTGAGATAAATGCTAAAAAAATTAATTATCTTGGAAGACCAGCAGTAATGGCTATTATAAGAGATATTACAGCAAGAAAGAAAATTGAAGAACAGATAATCCATCAGGCATATCTATTAGATAATGTTGGTGATGCAGTCATTTCAACAGATGAAAATTTCATCATAAATACATGGAATAAATCTGCTGAGAGAATTTATGGATATAGTAGAGAAGAGGTAATAGGGAGAGTTGCTTCTGATATATTAAAAACAGAGTTTATTGGCGCAGATAGACCTACCTTTATAGAGGCATTCATCAAAAGCGGGTATTATCAGGGTGAAGTAATACAGTTCCATAAAGATGGAAGTCCGATAAACATAGAACTTGTAGCATTAGCATTAAAAGATGAAAAGAATAGAACTACTGAGTATGTATCTGTTTATCGCGATATAACAGAGCGCAAGAAATTCATAGAGGCATTAAGAGAAAGTGAAGAAAAATACTGTCTTCTATTTGAGAATGCAACCGATATAATTATTTACTTTGACACAGAACTAAAGATAAGAAACATATCACCATCTGCTAAAAATATATCAGGTTATACAATTGAGGAACTTGTCAATAGAAAAGTTGACGAACTTGGAATTATCTCTCCAAAGTCCTTAAATCTGGCATTTTCAAATCTATCTAAAGCAATGAATGGTGAGATTGTTCCACCAGATGATTATGAGTTGATAGATAAAGATGGAACAACAAAAATACTTGAGATAGGTGGCGCTCCGATAGCTAAAGATGGAAAGATTATCGGTGCTATTGCAATAGCGCGCGACATTACGGAATGGCAAAAAGCACAAAATGCTCTAATAGAAAGTGAAGAAAGATATCGCCTCTACTTTGAAAACACAAATGATGTCATTTACTCCATTGACCAAGAATTCAAGATTATAAGTGTATCACCATCAGTGAAAGGGACACTGGGATACTCACCCGATGAATTAATTGGAAGGAATTTTCAGGAACTGAATGTTCTTTCGTCTGATTCACTGGTTAAAGCGGTCTCCAACACTCTAAAGGTATTAAATGGTGAGATAATACCATCGTTTGAGTATGAGTTCATAGCAAAGGATGGGACTAAGAAGTATGGCGAAGTAAGTGGTGCACCCCTGAGGAAAAACTGCAGGATAATCGGTGTTGTCTCAGTTGCCCGTGATATTACAACTCGCAAAAAGATGGAAGAAGAACTGAAGAAGAATGAGCAAAAATTTAGAACAATCTTTAATAGCGTAAATGATTCAATATATATCTATGACCTTGAAGGAAAAATGCTTGATGTAAATCAATTTGCATGCAGGCACCTTGGTTATACAAGAAGAAAATTACTGAGTTTGAACAGGTTGAATATAAACGCAGAAGAATATTCTGATTACATCAACAACAGGATTGATGAAGTAAAGAAAAACGGATATGCAATCTATGAAACTGTCCATATAAGAAGCGATGGCAAAAAAATCCCGGTAGAAATCAATAACAAAAATATCAATTACAATGGGAAACCTGCCATTTTGAGTATAGCAAGAGATATAACAGAGAGAAAACTCGCAGAGGATAGTTTGAAACAGAGTATTGAAGTTCTCCAGAAGACAATGGAAGGAACAATAAATGTCATCGCCAAGATAGTGGAGACAAGAGACCCCTATACTGCTGGACATCAAAACAGGGTTGCAAAACTTGCATGTGCTATTGCAAAGGCAATGGGGCTTTCAGAAGAACAGACAAGTAAGATTCATATTGCATCAGTTATACATGACCTGGGCAAGATATATGTGCCAGCAGAGATTCTGGCTAAACCAGGCAAATTGACTGATATTGAATTCAATATAATTAAGACCCATCCTCAGATTGGCTATGACATTCTGAGCACAATTGAGTTCCCTGCACCAATCGCACTCATAGTCCTCCAGCATCATGAGAGAATCAATGGCACAGGTTATCCATCCGGTTTGAAAGGTGACGAGATAGTCCTTGAAGCAAGAATACTTGGTGTTGCTGATGTTGTTGAAGCAATGTCTTCTCACAGACCATATAGAGCAGTCCTCGGTGTGGATAAGGCACTTGAAGAGATATATCAAAATAGGGACATACTCTATGACTCTGATGTAGTGGATTTATGCATCAATATATTCAAGAATAAGAACTTCAGTTTTGATTAGTCCCATAAAACATTTCCTATCATAAATAAATATCTGATTATTCTATTATCTCAAGTGTTGTAATCTAACACATTATTACAATATCTTGACAAAGAAACTAATTGAAATATAATATACCAAATGAAGAGGTGAATTATAGGAGATTCTTTCCGGACTGCCATAACAGGTATTTGACTCCCTCCATTGAAAATATGTTAGGAAGGTCTTTTATTAAATTTAGCAGGTGATATGAAAACATCTGATGATATTAATCACAGAACTGAAAAAAGCGATTTGATATTAAGGGAAGAACTTGCAAAAGATAGAACCGCACTTGCCTATGAGAGAACATTCCTTGCCTATATCAGAACAGCAGCCGCATTTTTAGCAGCAGGTATATCAATGGTCTATTTCTTTATTCCCATTATAATTCAAGCCATAGGATATGCATTTATTTCATTAGCATTTATAATCTTTATTTTTGGAATTATAAGATACAGAAGGATAAAGCAACTGTCAAAATGATTACAAGGATGGTAATACTTATAATTAAAAAGACCTGTTTTCCCATTATAAATTCACTCGGGTAGTTAATGATATGATTGGTAATAATAAGCAGACAGGAATTGTTGAACCACCTCAAAAACCTTCATTCTTCCAGAGGTTGAGAACAATCCTTATAGGTGGGGCTCGCAGTCCCTATGACAAGCATATCTTTCACAAAATATCGCTGATTGCCTTCTTCGCCTGGATAGGTCTTGGAGCAGATGGCATAACCTCCTCATGCTATGGTCCTCAAGAAGCATTTATTAACCTTGGAGGACATATCTACCTTGGCATTTTTGTTGCTCTTGGAACTGCTATTACTATTTTCATAATCAGCACAAGTTACTCCCAGATAATTGAGCTCTTTCCCACAGGTGGTGGTGGTTATCTTGTTGCCAGTAAGTTACTCTCCCCAACTGTTGGAGTTGTCTCTGGATGTGCACTCATCATTGATTACACACTTACAATTGCTGTCTCTATCACAAGCGGTGTTGATGCCCTCTTTAGTTTTCTTCCACCGCAGTGGTATTCATACAAACTCATTGCAGCAATTGCTGGAGTTCTTATACTTATTTTACTTAATATGCGGGGAGTAAAAGAATCAGTAGTGCCTCTTACACCAATATTTCTGATATTTATTATTACTCATGTTTTTTTCATACTATATGCAATCATTGCTAATTCTATAAACATTCCTGCGGTAGTAAGTGCAACAGCAAATGAAACCAGAAATGTCAGCATGGGGGTGGGATTTGCAGGAATGATGTTTATTATTCTTCGTTCTTACAGTATGGGAGCGGGAACATTTACAGGAATAGAGGCGGTAAGTAATGGTCTTCCGATTTTGAGAGAGCCACAGGTTCACACTGCCAAGCGGACAATGCGATATATGGCTATGTCACTGGCCTTTATGGTCCTGGGGTTAATGATTGCTTATCTTCTCTATAGAATTGAGCCACAGTTTGGAAAGACATTAAATGCTATTCTCTTTGACAGAGTTACTACCGGCTGGGGAGATATAGGTTATGTTCTTGTAATAATAACCCTTGTTTCAGAAACTGCACTGCTCTTTGTAGCAGCGCAGACGGGCTTTCTTGATGGTCCAAGAGTCCTAGCAAACATGGCACTTGACCACTGGATGCCAACAAGATTCGCTTCACTCAGTAACCGTTTTGTTGCCAAAAATGGAATATTACTGATGGGAGCTGCTGCTATCACAGTAGTGATTCTAACTGGAGGGTCTATCAGATTGCTCGTTATACTTTACAGCATTAATGTCTTCATAACCTTTTCTTTATCACAATTAGGCATGGTGCGTCATTGGTGGCAGGTTCGCTCTGAGATTAAAAATTGGCTTAGAAAACTATTCATTAATGGTATAGGTTTAATTTTAACCAGTTTTATTCTTATAACGGTCAGCACCCTGAAATTCCATCAGGGTGGGTGGGTAACCCTGCTCGTTACTGGTTCTTTAGTAGTAATCGCATTCTTGATAAAACGCCACTATATTAATACAAATAAAATGCTACATAGATTGGATTCGCTCGTTAAGGTTGCAGAGTCATCAGGTCAAGAACACATACCCGGTATAACACACACCAGAGACATTAAAACAGAGTTAGACACAAAGGCAAAGACAGCAGTGTTGTTTGTCAATGGCTTTAATGGTCTCGGACTTCATACGCTATTTCATGTAGTTCGCCTTTTCGGTGGTGTTTTTAAAAACTACATCTTTATACAGATTGGCATAATAGACACAGGTAATTTCAAGGGGCTCTCTGAGGTTGAGCGATTAAGAACCCATACTGAAAGTGAAGTAAACAAATATGTAGAGTTTATTAAAAGGCAGGGTTATTATGCTGAGGGCTATTCCTCAATCGGAACTGACGCTGTTGAAGAAATATGCAAGTTAGCACCAATAATCCTTGAACGCTTCCCGCAGGCAGTCTTCTTTGGTGGTCAACTCGTTTTCCCCGAGGATACAATAATTACAAGAATGCTTCATAACCATGTTGTCTTCGATTTACAGAGAAGATTCTATCAACTTGGAGTTCCGTTTGTAATTCTCCCCGTCCGCGTATGAAAAATATAAACGGATAATAAAACCGTTATAAATAGTATATTCACAAAAAATTGTGATAAATTTATTAAAAAAACTATTGATTTTTATCAAAACAGATAGATAATCTTTTTAAGATTTTATAAGTAAAAGATGAACTTTATGGAAAAAGAGGTATTTTTAAGGAGGCAAGATTACCAATCATGTGGGTTATTTGGCATTTATATAATTTGAAAATTGAATTTGAAGGATATCTTTATAAATCCATCACAAAGAGATTATCAGAAGGGGGTAAAATATGAACGATAAGCCATCGGAGGATAAACCTCCCCAACGAATTAGAAACCGTAAACAACAGAGAAAAATATTTGGACCGGTGACAAATATTGAGGAGTATGTCAGTCCTAACTGGTGGAGAAATATCTTCAACTCTCTATATTTAAAGACAGATGCAGATGTAATTGACGACCAGAGCATTACAAGGCAAGAAGTTGACATTTTCTCGGAGTTATTAAAACTATCTCAAGAAGACAGGATACTTGATGCCTGTTGTGGACAGGGCAGGCACTCTCTTGAACTCGCAAGAAGGGGCTTTAAAAATGTTGAGGGTTTGGACCGCTCTCACTATCTCATTCAAAAAGCAAAGACAACAGCAAAGAAGGAAGGTCTCAATGTGAAATTTAGAGAAGGCGATGTCCGAAAACTCCCACATCCTCCTGACACATTTGATTCAGTAATGATACTTGGTAATAGTTTTGGATATTTTGAGAGCATACAGGATGACCTTCTTGTTTTGAAAGAACTGTTCAAGGTTTTGAAACCATGGGGCAAGCTTCTTATAGATGTTTCGGACGGCGACTATATGAGAAAACACTATCAACCGAGGTCCTGGGAGTGGATTGACAAGAAGCATTTTGTATGCAGGGAACGCTCCCTATCTCTTGATAACCAGTGCCTTATATCAAGAGAGGTGATAACACATGTAGAGAAGGGAGTAATAGCAGACCAATTCTATGCAGAACGGCTTTATACGAAAGATGGACTGACCAAACTATTAAAAAATGTTGGTTACAATGATATAACGTTTCATGGCGAGATAATACCTACAAGTAAACGTAACCAGGACCTTGGCATGATGGAAAAGCGCATAATAGCGACAGCAGTTGTCCGGAAAGAATGGACACAGATTAAGAAAAGACCAAAGGAAGAGGTCAAGAATATCGCTGTGCTCTTAGGTGACCCAAAAGAACCAGACCCGCTCAAGCCCCTATCTGTCTTTGATGATGATGATTTCTATACAATTGACCAACTAAAGGCGGTTTTGAGCGAACTGAAAGGTTATCAGTTTACTTACTTCGATAATCATACAACTCTTCTGAATGACCTCTCAAAAATAAAAGGTAAGGTTGATTTTATCTTCAACCTATGCGACGAGGGCTATTTCAATGATGCAAGAAGAGAATTGCATGTCCCGGCACTTCTTGAAATTTTGGGCATATCCTATAGTGGGTCTGGACCACAATGCCTTGCCCACTGTTATGATAAGTCCCTCATTCGTGGAATTGCAAGTGAGATGGGAATTCTGGTTCCTGAAGCGTTCTTTATAAAGCCAGAGGACAAAACATTTGAGATACCATTTGCCTTCCCTGTGATTGTTAAACCAAATTTCGGTGACTCAAGTTTTGGCATTACTCAGAGAAGCGTGGTAAACAACCCTGAGAAACTGCTTAATGCCATCTCCGGAATCAGGGAAAAATTTGGCTATGATAAACCAATTCTTGTTGAGGAGTTCCTCACTGGAAAGGATTTAAGTGTAGGAATAATTGGCAATTCACCCGATTCATACATTGTCCTACCTGTAATTGAAGAGGACTATTCATCACTTCCAAAAGGACTTCCAAGAATCTGTGGATACGAGGCAAAGTGGCTTCCTGACTCACCATACTGGAATATCAAGTCAATTCCAGCAAACCTTCCAGATGAGACGGAAAAGTCCATTGTTGAGTGGTGCATGAAACTCTTTGAGCGCCTTGATGTCCGGGACTACTGCAGGTTTGACTTCCGCCTTGACGCGGATGAAAATCCAAAACTACTTGAGGTGAATCCAAATCCCGGATGGTGCTGGGACGGGCATCTTGCAAAGATGTCAAAGTTTGCAGGTATGTCATACGCAGAAATGCTTGAGAATATATTAAAAGCGGTAGAACAGAGAATCGGGATATAAATTTTTGAATTATAAAAGTAATTTATAAATTATAACCAACAAATGCAGAAAACTGCATATTATCAATTGACTTAAACTTTATTACATCACTATTAATCATATCTTTTATAAACGAGCGAAAGAAACCAAATCCGAAGTAGATAGGATACCTTATATTCTGAAAGAAAGAGATTCCTCCACCAATCCTCATTGAAAACTTTGAAACCGGTGCCACGCTTATTATCTTCACACTTTTAGTATAACCAAATCCAATATCAGCGAATATGCTGAGCCATCTTTTAGCAGGTAGGATAGTATCAACACCTGCATATACTGGTGAAATAGAATAATTTGAATCACCTGATATATAACCTCGCCCGATTCCATACTCACCATAAATTCCAAGATATTTTACCGGTAGCAAAGTCACTCTACCTGATATTATATAACCATTCCCCAATGAACTATCATCCATTGTTAAATAACCTCCTGACATTCCAATAGATGTTGTGAGTGCATAAGAAGAAAAATAGAAGAAGAAAGTTATAAAAAGAATTGTCTGAGATAATCTGTTCATAGATATATTCTATTAAAATATGATTAATTCCACTCCTGCTTCTTTTAACAGTTCCTTTGCCATCTTATCTGGATAATCCTCCGCTATCTTCACCTTCTTGATACCGGCGTTGATGAGCATCTTTGCGCAGACAGAACAGGGGTGGTGAGTGCTGTATAGTTCTGCACCAGCAATTGATACGCCATGAAGTGCCGACTGAATTATCGCATTCTGTTCAGCATGAAGGCCCCTGCACATCTCATGCCTTTCGCCCCTCGGAATACCCATCTTCTCTCTCACGCAACCAACCTCCTCACAATGCGGAAGTCCACTCGGTGCGCCATTGTAACCGGTTGCCAGAATCCGCTTGTCACGAACAAGAACTGCACCAACCTGCCTCCTCAAACATGTTGACCTTGTCGCAACAATTTTTGCGATATTCATAAAATACTCGTCAAAATCCGGTCTCTTCACTCTCTAATTTCCTTTATCACAATAGCAAATAATATTTCTATTATAGAAAAATCTACATCTTCGGCTCATCATATGGACCTTTGACACCTGCCTCATCAAGAAATTCCTGGTAGAGTGGAAATTTTATACAGAGTTCGTGGACTTCTTCAAGCACCTTCTTCTTTATATTCTCATCATCCGGTTTTTCAAGAACCTTCACAATCATATCTGAGATAAGGTCAAACTCCGTTTCCTTCATGCCCCTTGTTGTTAGTGCTGGTGTCCCGATGCGTATGCCAGATGTAACAAACGGCTTTTCGGGGTCAAATGGAATTGTATTCTTATTTACAGTAATTCCCGCTTCTTCAAGTGACCTCTCAGCAACAGCACCCGTTATTCCAAAACCTCTAACATCAACGAGCATAAGGTGATTATCTGTTCCGCCAGAACAAAGACGCAAGCCCTTCTTTGACAGGTTCTCTGCAAGTCGCTTCGCATTTGCAACAATCTGCCTCTGATATGATTTGAACTCATCTGTCATCGCTTCCTTCAAACATACTGCCTTTGCTGCGATAATATGCATAAGCGGTCCACCCTGGTTTCCTGGAAAGACCGACTTATCAATGGCAGTTGCGTGTTTCTCCTTGCACATTATCATACCGCTTCTTGGACCCCTTAGCGTTTTGTGTGTAGTTGTTGTTACAATATCGCAGTAAGGAGTCGGCGACTGATGAAGCCCTGCTACTATTAAACCAGCGATATGGGCTATATCTGCAAGAAGGTATGCACCAACATCATCAGCAACCTCTTTGAATTTCACAAAGTCAATCTCCCTTGGATAGGCAGAAGCACCACAAATAATCATTCTTGGTTTTACATCTCTTGCTATCTTCATTAGTTCATCGTAATCAATTGTTTCTGTATCTTTATTGACGCCATATTGATGGACCTTAAAGTATTTTCCTGAGAAGTTCACAGGATGACCGTGAGATAGATGACCACCATGGGACAGGTTCAACCCAAGTATCGGGTCGCCTATATTTAGAAGAGCAAGATATGAAGCAATGTTCGCCTGTGTTCCTGAATGTGGCTGGACATTAGCATGTTCAGCACCAAAGAGTGCCTTCGCTCGCTCTCTCGCAAGATTTTCTGCAATATCAACAAACTGACAGCCCCCATAATATCTCTTCCCCGGCAGACCTTCAGCATATTTATTCGTGAGAACACTTCCCGCAGTTGCAAGAACCGCTTTGGAGACGAAGTTCTCGCTTGCTATCAATTCAAGAGTGAATGCCTGCCTCTTCATCTCACCTATTATCGCCTTATATATCTCCGGGTCAACCTCTTTAATAATTGAATACATTTCACAGCCTCCTCTTCAAAAAATCTATATCTTTATCAAAAACACACCTGACATCAAAAATATTAAAACCATCTTCATTTCCTAAAATAACACTTAACTCATTTAACTTAACAAGAAGTCCTTTATTTCTGATTGGTATGTAAAATCTATCTCTTTCTTGCCCGATAAGAAATGTTCTATCTTTTATTATCTCAACCTTTTTATCAAATGGTTTGAAGATTTTTTTGACCTTATCCATTACTACTTGAAGTTCCTCTTTGTCTCTATTTAAACTCTTTAACACAAAGTTCTTCTCAATAATGGCTTCGTTATAATAATTATATAGAGATAGAAGGATGTTCACCAGTTGTGATATTTCTATTGTGTAATCCTTATAATTCCTATAACTAATGTCAATTTTCATAGAACCTTTATTGAAAATTAAAAGCGACGATTTTGGAAGACGCATAAGACCGGATGTCTCTGTGATAATAGCCCCACTTATTCTTTTTAACAAATGAGAAAGAATAAACTCATCCTGTATCAAACCAGTTAAAGGTGATACAGGAAGTGAGTCAGACATTATATGAATATGGAGAATATCCCTCTCTTTAGCAAGATTGTCAATTTCTTCAATATCAGTCGTTTTAACAAAACCAGTGAGTTCCAATCTTGGCGAAGACGTCGTTATTACTATGCTAACAGGGCACTCAGACGCACTATCTATAGCATTCTTATAATCATGGAGATGGACCTTGTTTGAACAGCCAACCTCCATCAGCTCAAATCCTGAATCCCTGATAGCACTGTCAATTTCAAATCCATCAACTCTGAAAATATCCCTTGTCGCAATTATTGCACCAACCTTCCCATCCCCAAAACAAACATGTCTGATAATTGAAAGGGCTGATGTGAGATTAGTAAGAAAGATAATCTGTCTACTGTTAAATAGATGTTCTGAAACACTCTTAAGTCCATCTAAAATGTCTCTGAAATCTATCATACTTACAGGATGAATAACTGGCTCAATAGATTCATTTATCACAGATTGCGATAGCGGGTCTCCTGTTGCATTAATAACATACCTCTGAAACAACATAGCATCAATATATTCAAGGACAAAGTCAACAATATCTCCTATAACCTTCTTGCTTTTTCTTAACTCATCAAGAGCGCTTCTAATAGCAGTGACAACGACACCCCTGCCAACCTTACTTATAGCATCCTTCAACCTGTCTTCTGAAAGTATCTTATTTACTGATGGTATCTTCATAAAACATCGCTAATAAGTCTATAAAAACACTAATTCTTATATCTTATTCACTCCTTTATTACTCTACCCATCACTGGCTCTGGCACACCCCCCCCATCTTTTAAGTATGCTATCATCAAATCAGTTGTGTATAGTCCAGAATCCACTGTATCCTTAGAATTAGCGAACATCGTGTAGCCATCGCCACCGGAGACCATAAAACTCACGGTTGCCACAGAATATATCTTGTTTATATCCAATGGTTCATCACCAATAAGAACCTTACTAACCTTGCCATCACCTGTCAGATATACCTTGGCACCTGAAATCTGTGGAAAGCCACCACTTCCCATCTGGTTCTCATAACCCCACTTAAAAGCATTGAGAAGGTCAACACCACTAATTTTACATATTACAATACTGTTATTAAATGGCAGTGCCTTCATTATGTCACCAATGGTTATCTTGGGTGGATCTATCGTCGCACGAATCCCACCCGAGTTTATTATAGCGACATCAGCGTTGGTAGAAAAACGCATTACATCTGCGAGAATGTCGCCAAGGTTCGTCTCATTCGCTCTTGTTATATCTGTCTCGGCACCAAGAACAAAGTCAAGAGAACATATAATCTGACTTGAAAAACCTTCAACCTCTTCAATGTATGGCGTCAGTTCTGTAAGCAAGCCCTCATCGTCTTTAATATCAATCGTTATCTTATATAATTTATTAGTATAATCTATTACTTCGCCCTTCTTATCAAAAACAATGTCAATCCTTCCAAGATACCACCCATACTGCCCCGCCTGGCATATAATGGTCTTATTGACTTTATCTGGCTTATAAAGGAAGTCATGACTATGTCCTCCGATTATGACATCAATGCCATTAACGCTTGACGCAAGCACCTTATCACTGGAAAGCCCAAGATGCGTAACTGCTATTATCACTGGATACTTGCTATACCATTTCTTCATAAGATTCTTTAAGACCTTATATGGGTCTTCAAAGGTAAGGTCCTTCACATTGTCAGGATTTGTTTGGAACGGCGTATCAGGCGTTGTGAGACCATATATGAGAATTGGCATTCCAAAGTCCCCCACCTCAGTTTCAATAGACGAACTCCAAGGGTAAACAACCCCGAATTTAGTAGTCGTATCGTCATAAAATATATTAGCAGAGAGGAATGGAAATTTCGCAAGGGTTGAGAGATTATTTAATAAATTATCATAACCACCATCAAATTCATGATTTCCGACAGCAGATGCGGTAAGCCCCATATAGTTAAAGCACAGGACATCTACCTTGCCATGATATATGTTTGAGAAGACAGAGCCGGTAATATGGTCACCGCCGTGAAGAAAGATGACATTCTTCTCCTCACTCATAATTTGCTTAACAAGCGTTGCCATTCGGGCGAGACCGCCAATCTCTGCACCATCTTGCGTATCAGGAAGAATGTGCTCGTGGGTGTCATTCACATATAGAATTGTCAGATGACCGAACTCTGCAAATGACAACTGAAAGAGCAGAGTAAATGCCAATAACGTTAAAAATAGTAGATTCTTCTTAAAGATATTCACAATATTTCACCTCTCAAATAAATTTTTTTATAATCATTTCAAAATATTACTCCCAACTGAGCGCCTCTCAACCAAACTTATCGGCTCTCTTTTTCCAAATATCGTCGTTAAATGAACGCTGTCGCAGGCAAGGCACCTGAAGCATCTCACACAATAGAAACTATTCGGGTCATCCTGAATATTGATGTCCATCGGACATATCTTCTTACAACCACCACAGTTAGTGCAGGTTTCATCAACAGAAAAGCGCATTAAACTGAGTTTATTAAACCAGCCAAAAATAATACCTAACGGGCATACAATCCTACAGAATGGTCTCTTGATAAGAATAAATAGTGCTACAATGCCAATGAGAATGCCAATTTTCAGGTAATATAACCAGCCAATCATACCCTCAAACATCGGGAGACCAGTATAAGTATCATTCGGATTCCACAATATCCACGGAAGCCCTGCCTCAAGCGTTCCCTGGGGACAGAGCCGACAAAACCACGACAAATGAGTAATAAATGGAATGAGTAAGACAAGCACAAAAAGAAAAATATATGGTCCATAGTTCATCCATATTGGAATTCTTAATTTAGGCGACCTTATCTTGTATGTCAAGTCCTGAAAGAGTCCAAAAGGACATAGCCATCCGCAGAAGAATCTACCGAGAAACATTCCAAAACCAACTAATAAGCCAATTACATAGTATGGAATAAGACGCAGGGTAATAAAATGTTGAATCAGACCTATCGGACAGGAAGCAACAGCAAGAGGGCATGCATAGCAGTTGAGTGTTGGAATGCATAACCCCTTACCCCAACCTCCATATATTACCTTTTTCCATATAACCGGAATATAGAAGTTCTGACCTATAACACCTGGAAAAATTTGTGAAAGACGCTGTAAAAGTGGAATAGTTGACTTCTTTATTCCAGGCATAAAAACCTCCTAACACATAAATTGACAGGTTTCATAAAAACTCATATATAAACCTGAAATAAATTAACAAATCAAATAAAACTAAAAACACTTTGAGATAAAGTATACCAATTTAATGGATATTATCATAGAATAATATATATAGATATTTGAACTTTACTGGAGGTTATCTTTCTATGAATATAAAGAAGGGCATAAAAGGTTTATTTGAGAAGCACAAACCTCTCGGCACAGAAATTATAAGTAAAAGGATTGACATAGAAGAGGGCAACTGGAGATTGCACCTGAGAATAGAGCCAGATGCCGAAGGAATATTGATAATTAATTCAAGCAGGATAATCCACCTCAACCAGACAGGGACAGAGATTGCGAAATATATTATTGAAGAGAAGACAGATGAAGATATCGCAAAGATAATGACAAGAAGATACAGGGTTTCAAAAAGTAAGGTAAAAGATGATATAAAGAAGATTAAGGATTTAATAGAGGTTCTTCTGAGGACCGATGAGATATGTCCAATAACATATCTCGATGTTGAGAGGATAGAACCATTTAAAACACCAGTAAGTGCGCCCTATAGAATGGACCTGGTTTTAACATATCGCTGCGAGAATAACTGCGGTCACTGCTATGTAGGAAGACCAAAGGAAACTCCAGAACTCAATACAGAGCAATGGAAGGAGATAATAAGTCGTCTATGGCAGATAGGTATACCTCATGTTGTCTTCACGGGTGGTGAGGCAACCCTTAGAGATGACCTTCCAGAACTTGTAGATTGGACTGAGAATACCGGCATGGTATCGGGACTTAATACCAATGGTAGAAGATTATCAGATAAGAAACTTGTTGACAAACTTGTTCTCTCAGGTCTTGACCATGTCCAGATAACAATCGAATCTCATAAGAAAGAGATACATGATAAAATGGTGTGTTCTGAAGGCGCCTTTGACGAGACAGTTCAAGGCATCAAGAACTGTGTCTCTTCCCCAATCTATCTTGTAACAAACACAACACTTACCAAACTGAATACTGATAATATAGAAGATACTGTTTCATTTGTAGCAGGTCTTGGAGTAAAGGTATTCGCATGCAATGGGATAATCAGGTCAGGTGAGGGTAAGGGTTATCCTTATGCTCTTACCGAAAGAGAACTGGACAACGTTCTTGATAAGATTATAGAGAGGGGAAACAGGGAGGGACTCAAGTTAATCTGGTATACACCAACTATGTATTGCAATTTCAATCCAATTGATAAACACCTCGGTGCTAAGTCATGCACTGCTGGACTTTACAATATGGCAATTGAACCCGATGGCAGGGTTCTGCCCTGCCAGAGTTATTACCAGAATGTTGGCAATATACTTACAGACGATTGGGAGAAGATATGGCATAATGAACTTCTAGAGAATATCAGAAGCCGGAAATTCGCACCTGAGAAGTGTATTAATTGTGAGTGGTTAGAGATGTGTGGTGCGGGATGTCCATTATCACTGTTGAAGGGTGATGAAACGGTCTTCTGCTTTGAAGCCGGCTCTAATGCACCTATATAATCTAATGAGTAAGAAATTAGCAGGGATTCCTATTGAAATATGGATAGAACGCTTCTCACAGCAATTCCACTGGTCTTACGGAACAAGAAGGCATATATATAGAAGAGCACAGATTGGAAGGATGACAAAGATACTTGATGTTGGATGTGGGTGCGGTCAGATAACAGATGAGATTGCACGACTGACGAAAGCAAAAGTATCTGGCATTGATATAGAACCAGAATTCATTGAGATAGCCAGAAAAAGCTATGGTAGTATGGTAACTTTTTCTGTAGGTGATGGATGCAAAATGCCATTTAATGACAACGAATTTGATGGTATATTCTGCCATCTATATTTACACTGGCTTAAAGATTCTGATGCTGGAGTTAAAGAAATGTCAAGGGTTGCGAAAAAAGGTGGAGTTGTTTGTGCAATGATGGAACCAGATTATGGCGGCTGGCTTATGAATCCTGACAATGATAAATTTAAGCAAAATTATATCAACGCCATAATCAATGCTGGTCATAATCCTTTTATTGGAAGGCGTCTGCAGCAGATATTTACAGAGGCAGTGCTCAAACCTGAGATATGGGTGTATAATTATATAAGAACCAAAGAGGACTACTTAAAGGACTTTGAAAAAGAGTGGAAATTTAATAAGGTAATTTTTAAGACAATAGAGATGAATAATATCAGAAAAGATGACATAAATAAATGGATGGAAAATGATAGAAAAATAATAGAAAGTGGGCGATTTTTCTCCTATATTCCGTTTTTTTATGTTATAAGTATAAAAGAATGAGGAGGTCTTTATGGGAACTATAATTTATGTAATTCTACGGCTTATTGGTATTGTTAATATGGAAATTCCTCCAGACCTTGCTTGGATTTCATTGCTTATCTCCATTGACCAGATTTCATTGATGATGCTCATAATATACTTGATTAAAAGAAGGTCAAAGGCAAAAGAAAAAGCTGGTTAGAGTTATTTAGAAATATAAGTTTCAGAAAATAGTATAAATTTAATGTGGCGAAGACATCATCTTCTCTTCATTGTTCTTTTTTTAATACTCAGTAATTCAACTGCTTTCTTTAATTTTGGGAAAAACAAAGTCAGATATGAATATCTTGACTGGAAAATATTGCAAACAGACCGATTGGAGATATATTATTACAGTTCAGAAGAGGAACTTGCCAGAATAGCAGCAGATTACGGTGAGGAGATAGCAAGAAATCTTGAAACCAGTTTACATCACAATTTGACCAGAAAAATGCCAATAGTTCTATACTCCAATCACCACACCTTTGAAGAAACCCAGATTATCCCTATGATAATTCCAGAGTCCGTTGGAGGAGTAACAGAATTTTTGAAAGGACGGGTATTGGTTCCATTTGATGGCTCACTTCCAAGATTTAAGCGTGTCCTCAATCACGAAATGGTTCATTTCTTTACATTAAACAAAGTTGATTACATTATGAGAAACCATAAAAAATATGCCTATTCACTACCTCCCCTATGGTTCATTGAAGGATTAGCAGAATTTTTATCTAAAAAATGGTCATCTCAGGATGATTTTGTGATGTATGATGCCCTCATATATGGCAGTTTCTCGCCGCTAACTGATATATCAAAGACCTATGATTCATATCTCGTATATAAGGAAGGACAATCTCTGCTCACATTTATCTCAGAAAAATATGGTGATGATAAGATAACTCAACTTATTGATGATATGTGGACCACAAAGGACTTCAATGACCTGATGGAGAAAGTTCTGGGTGATGACTACAAGACAATCTCAAATAAATGGACCGACTGGTTAAGAAAAAAATACTTTCCAACTGTTAACAACTACGACCCGCCTGAGGTAGCATCAGACACACTTATATCAGGAGACGCAATATTCACATCACCAGTCATTTACAGAACCCCTAGTGGTTTAAAAAAACTTATCTATATGACTGATTATATGGGTTATGAAAGTATCTATATATCCGATATTGAAGAGAGCAATGGGAAAATTTCAATAAGCAATAAGAAGAAGATTGTAAAAGGGGGACCATCAACACTGACAGAATCACTCCATATTACCGGAAGCAGGATATCTATTTCTGACAGTGGTATGCTTGCCTTTGTCTCTAAATCAGGTTCACAGGATAGTATCAATCTGATTAATGTAAATACAGGTGTCGTAGATAGTAACACTAAATTTTCAAATATAGTATATATCTCATCACCATTTATATCTAAGGATGCAGGAAAGATTGTATTCTCAGGTTCAGATATGAGCGGGAAAAATGACATCTACCTTTATGATATAAAAGGGAAAATATTGACAAGAATAACAAACGACTGGTATGACGACAGATACCCCATATTCTCATTGGACGAAAAGATAATAATATTCACATCAGATAGAGGTCTTGATGGTCTGGAGGGTTATAATCTATTCTCAATACCTGTTGACAGCAAAAGCGAACCAGAACAACTTACATACGGATGTTATTTTGATATGGAGCCATCAGTAGCAGATGACGGAACAATCATATTCACATCAAACCGAAATGGAAAATTCAACATATACAATCTTAGAGGTGATAACACCCTTCAAAGGTTGACCAATATCGCAACTGCCCTCTTTGAACCTCTGAAATATGATGATAACACATTCATTGCAACCTGCTATCACAACCGCTCATTAAAAATTGTTTCAATAAAAGAAAGCAAACCTGCACCAGTTGAAAATAATCATGCACCTATAATATCAATGATTAAAAGAGAGGAAATAAAAAGCCAGATTAATCCATACAAGAGCCATTTCACACTTGACTTCTTTCAGGCAGAGGGTGTCTACTCACCCGGTTTTCAAACGGGAATAGGAGGAAGCATATATTTCACTGATATGCTTTCAGACCAGCATATCATTGTCTCATTTACGAATACAGCAAGAAACTGGAGTGAGTTTATAAAAAGAATGAATGTTGGTCTTATATACTATAACTTTTCACACAGAGTATACTATGGTTTAGGTGGATTCCATTACTATTATGACTATTATGGTGTCTTTGGTGAGTATAAATATACAGAACATCTTTATGGTGGAAATAGTGTAGTCATATTTCCATTTAACAGATTTTACAGATTTGAGGTCGGGACAATGATATACAGGTTGAACAGGACTGATAATACAACAGAAGAAGTCAATACAAACATTATTTCCAACTTTGCATCTGTCGTCAAAGATACATCACTCTGGTGCCCAACAGGTCCAATAGACGGTGCAAGATATAATATAACCATTGGGAATAACATGCAGATAAAAGACCATAGAAACAGATATGTCGTCTTTTCATTTGACATGAGAAAATACTTCCGTCTGTCACGAATGGGGGCTTATGCTATAAGAGCGATTTATATTGCAAACAATGGTCCCGACGCCGAGACAATATACGCCGGTGGTAGTATTGGAATGAGAGGATATAAATTCTATGAGTTTGCAGGTGAGAAGATATTTATGATAAATCAGGAGGTTAGATTCCCAATAATAGATGCGATTAAACTTAGATTGCCATTTGGCGAGGTTAACTTCGGAATGATACGGGGAGCCCTTTTCATTGATATGGGAAGTGCCTGGGATGATAAGATAAGCAAACTCTATGGTTCGTTTGGACTGGGTTTAAGGTGGAGCCTGGGTGGTTTTATTGTATTTCGCCTTGATATTGCCAAGAAAACTGATTTTCTGTCATTATCAAAAGACACACCTGTCAGGTTCTTCGTTGGTTTTGATTACTAAATTCAAACTGGCAGATTTATATATTGAATATTATAACCCTAAATAGAAGTCACCTTTTAATAACAATATTCTACCAAGTAATGGTTTTCCAGGGATAGAGTATTCACGCCATTCATTATAGGCAAGATATATATGAGAACCCTTATAGTAGTTGAATCCAAGAAGAGCATTTATAGTCCAAGTATTGTCAAAACCGCTGGATTGCAAGAAAGTCCTGAAGAAAAGATTATGCGTTATCTGATAGTTCCACTTTATAACAAATATCCATAAATTTTCTACTGGCTCATTTTTCACAATATCTCTTTCAAAACCTTCATAATATTCTTTTCTCTTCTCATAACGACCATACTCTGTGCTTAATTCAACTGCAAGACGGGATGTCATCTTAAATGAACTACCAAATGATAAATAATTCAGATTCCACCACCAGTGTTTTCCAAACTGATAATCAAAGTATGCAGACGACCACTTCTTCAAATTATAACCAACAAAAAACTCATTATAATGGTTTTTCAAGGACTCAAGCATAAAACCATTTTCAGTAACCCTCAACTCTCTCATGTAATAATAGTTAAACTGCAAATTATTCATAAGAAATAAACCTATACCGCCCTCCTGGTCCCACCATACATCCTTCCCGTTATGATTTTTGTAATAATCCCCGAATCCAACAAAATTTATTCTTTCAATTCCTTTCTTATACAACCATATGCTATAATCCATCTGATTCCATCCACCCCTTTCATCATCATAGGGAATATAACCTGTCTCACATTCTCCAAACCCCTTTGCTATGTCCTCATATCCCATATCAAATGATAACCCACTTGACAACCTGTATGCAGATATAGAATATGAATTCAAATTATTTGTAAACGCTGGTTTATCAAGCATTGCATACTGAAAGTCAAATGTTGCAAAATCTCCCGCTGAATATATTGAATCAATACTATATGTAGTCATTCTCTCCCCCACTCTTCTTCTATCAACACCTGTAAAACCTAACGAAAGATTATGCCTTATATCGTAAACAGTCCTGAACACACCAAAGTTATAAAAAGGCGCATCCGCTTTCTTCATCATCCTTGCATCATTTGCCCTCACATCCATCAAATAATAAGAAAGACCACCTATTCTGCCTGCTACCTTCCCACCCCAATCAATTTTCCCTATTCTTCTTGAGTAGAATATCTGTATTGGTGTAAAAAAGTGCTCCTGTCCATCAAGAAAGAATGGACGCTTCTCGTCATAATAAAGTTCCTGGTCTGGCTCAAGATTTATCATATCCGGGTCTGCCTCTATCTGGGCATAGTCAGGATATATAGTCCCTGATACTGTTATTGTTGGAATTGGTCTCGTCTGAAAGTCAAGTCCACTACCCCAATCTTTTCCCTCCTCCTTTGCTTTCTTCCAATCTACCTCACCTAAAATATATGGCTGAATGTCAAGCGTCGGAGATGTGTCAATCTTATGTTTCAAAACAAGCGTGCCATATTTTGATACATTATATATATCCTGACCGGGGTTCTTCCACATTGTTTGACTATCTTCCTTCCTATCCATTCGAAAGAAGTTAATACCCCACTTCTTCTCTTTCCCGAGATTAAACCTGAAAGCACTGAAAGGTATCGCTATCTCTGCTGTCCACCCTTTTTCAGTAATAGCAGTTGCTGAATACCATACACAATCCCAATTTCTATTGTCCAGTTCACCATCATTTGCAACATAACCATCCATTTGAACATTGGAGGGATTTATACCAAAATAATAAGCACTTGACCTGCTATAATCCGTATCAAGTATCACTTCAACATGGTCATCAAACCATAAATCTGAATCCCTCACCAATAGGTCTGAAACGATATCCTTGGGATTGGTCTTGTAACACTCAAAAGCAAAGTAAATAAACTTCTCATCATAAGCGACATATACGATTGTTAATTCCTCTGCAGGTATATCCTCTTTTGATGGCCAATATACAAAGTCATTTGCCTGTGAAGAAGGAGACAACCTGGTTACCGTCCAGCACGAATCATTCAGAGAACCATCAATGACAGGTTTGTGGGGTGTGAACACAGGAAATATCTTATATATATTAGAACCCCTGATATTATTTAGTTCAACTCCATATCTGTCAGACACAACTCCCCAACCAGTTGAAATGAATATTAGAATTACCAATAATAAAAAACCAATGAACCTCATATTAAAATCTCATTAATAAATCATTTTACCACAATATAATTTTATAATCATTCTTCTTTAATCTCATCTTCAAGGTCGTTCCTCTTGGTAACACTGTCATCAAGAAGGATATTGAGCGAGGCAACTGCTACCTCAATCTGGCTGCTATCTGGTTCTCTTGTAGTTATAATCTGTGTAAATACCCCTGGATATGTGAGTATCTTAACAATTAAACTATTCGGAAATCTATAAGAGAGTTTTATAATCTCATAGGCAATACCTGCAATAACAGGAATTAATAATATTCTTATAAGAATATTCCAGTATGTTCTAAGTGGACCAATCAGTGAGAATACAATTGTATGGACAATTATCAAGAGTAGTAAAATTACTATAATGAATGATGTGCCACACCTTGGATGAAACCTGCTCTTACCTTCTATTTCATTAACATTTAATTTTCCCTTCGCCTCATAGTCAGCTATAGTTTTGTGTTCAGCACCATGATACTCAAAAATCCTTCTAACTCCTTTACTCAGAGATATAAGCCATATATAACACAGGACAATTAAAATTCTGAAAAGACCATCTATAATATTAAAAGCAAACTGCCCCTTGGCAAGTCCTGTATAGTGTTGAATGATAGATGTGAATAGATAAGGAAGACCGACAAATAATAAAAATCCAAGGACAATAGCAATGACCATCATAAACCCAAAAGATGACTTCTTCATCTCTTTCTCACCCTCATCTATCATTACTACATTTGATGAGAATGTAAGCGCATCATAACCAACCTGAAGCGAATGAATAAGCATCACAGCACCTCTTATGATTGGCAATTTTCTTATTGCGCCACTAGCCCATTTTGGAATAGGTGCCTTTTTATATGCAATGGTGCCATCTTTTCTTCTGCAGGCAACCGCATAGGCGGTTTTAGACCTCATCATCACGCCTTCCAATACTGCCTGTCCTCCAAGAGGGTCCAGTTTGCTGTCTTTTTCATCAGTCATACATTATCACGTCCTAATCGCAATCATACCATTCAGGTAGATACGGGTCTCTACAAGTAGCATCACCCTCAGGACAGGGACCCTGTGAACACGATGGCGCAGAAAGTCCAAAAACAGCAGGGAGAATGGTTGATAGCATCTCACCCATTCTTATAGCAAGGCCTCTTATCTCCCACTGCGCTCTTCTGCACAATCTTAAACCAAGAAAGTGAAGCAATTCTCTTGCATTCATAGAGACCAATATACTTGTTGACGATGCATTTGGCAAGACGAACCTTGCATCTTCCTGTGGTATTCTATTATCTCTTAACTTGCGATACAGATTAAAAGCATCATTAATAAAATCTTTATATATTTTTTCTAATTCCCCTGACTTTAATATACTTGGAGGTATAATATACTTTAGCCCTTCAAAGTCAACATACCTCTGACTCTGCTGTGAATATGAAGCAAGGCGATGTCTTACCAGTTGGTGTGAACAAGCCCGTGAAATGCCCTCAATTAGAAACGTGAAAGAAACGTGCTCTATAACCGACAGATGACCTCTCTTTATCACCTTTCTAATAATTTTCTTCTTTATCTCTGGAGATGCCTTATCCTCATCTTCGCTTTCCTGATAACAAATTCTTATTGCCCTGTATATAACATCCTCAGGGTCTTTCGTGTAAAAAAGAAGCCGCACGGTGAATTCCGTGGGGCTGACACTGCCTTTCATAAGTAATGCCTTCCCTTTACTTGGTTTCTTTTTCTTTTCCGGAAAGCCCGTATTTCCTGCGATACCTTTCAACTCTACCAGTTGCATCCAATAATTTCTGTTTCCCTGTGAAAAATGGGTGGCAGGCAGAGCATATCTCTATCTTTATGCCCTTCTTTGTGGACCTGGTCTTAATCACATTCCCACAGGCACATGTTATCATGGTCTCATAATACTCTGGATGAATACCTTTTTTCATACTCACCACCTAATAAACATTATATGGAGATGACCGGATTCGAACCGGCGACCTACTGCGTGCAAGGCAGTCGCTCTCCCAATCTGAGCTACATCCCCAAAAACTAACGGAGTTTATAATAGTATAACATAGCAAATAGTGCAATAAAAAAACCAGCATATATAAGGAGTCGTATTGTAAGGTTTGCCCTGCCAGATTGTTGTTTATATTTGGCCTCCCTTATTTCTTCCTCTTCCATTCTCTTGAGTTTTCGCTCAATTATTGTCACTCTACGCTCAAGTTCGTCTAATTTATCTTCCACAACCGGTATTATATCATCAAAAAGCATTCTTAACTGAAATAAAATTCTATGTCAAGTATTTAAATAATTATGTAAAATGTTATTAATGGTAGACAGAAATCTCAAGTCAGAACATAGAATCAAACAAAGACCAAAGTTGGCGCCAAGGGTTCTTGAATACCTGAAAATTCTTGAAATGCCAATATATGAATTAAAGGAATATCTTCATCAGATAACTGAGGGTAATCCTTTTATCAGTTATACAGATGAAGGAAAAGACACCTATGAACCCGAGATATTCAGAGATGAAGCCACAACTGATGAAAATGAAGACAGACAACTGATTTTAGAGAAGACAATCTCACAGCCAAAGAAATCTCTCCAGAGTCTTTTATTAGACCAGTTGAAACTCATTTCAGAAAGTTCTGAAGAAGAAAAACTTGGAGAAATTCTCATTGGCGAGATAGATGAGAATGGTTTTATAACAACTTCGCTCATTGAAATAGCAAAATGGTATGAAGTGAACGAGAAAAAACTTGAGTATGTATTAGAAAAAGTCATTCAGAAAATGGAACCCGTAGGTGTTGGTGCGAGAAGCGTGGAGGAAGCAATAGAAATACAGTTAAAGGATGCAGGTTTTGAAATACAAAATCTCAAAGGATTAATAAATCATTACATTAAAAATCCAAATATGTCCTATTCAGATTTACCCGGGAGATTAAAGATAAGCAATAAAGAGTTTGAACGATTCAAAGAACAAATAAAAGCAGTAAGACCTTATCCAGCAAGTGATATTACCACAGATGAGAGAATAAAAGAATGGGAACTTGAGTTGATAAAGAAAGATGACCATCCGGAAGTGCGTTTGAATCCAAGGGCTACCCCAGGTCTTAGAGTCCAGCGTGAATACTATAATGAGATGATTAATTCACCCGGTATAACAACGGAAGACCTTTCTTTTATAAGAAGCACATTCATAAAGGCAAGGGATATAAACTGGACTGTCAATAGAAGATTTCAAACGCTCCTTGAAGTAGCACAATCGGTCATTGATAATCAACCCGACTTTCTTAAGTATGGTCCTATAGGTATTAAACCACTCAAAATGAAAGATATAGCAGATAAACTATCAACATCAATATCAACTGTAAGCAGGGCTATATCATCAAAGTATATAAAGACACCCCATGGAATCATTCCAATGAAGATGTTCTTCACGAGAAAGGTAAAAGAGAGCTCTCAAAGGGAGATACTGGAGACAATCAGAGAAATTATTGACAAAGAAGACCCAAAAAAACCGTTGTCCGATATAGATATACTTGATAAACTGAAAGAAAGTGGTTATGATATAAGCAGGAGAACGGTAGCAAAGTATAGACAGATTCTCAGAGTCCCTTCCTTCTGGAAGAGAAAGAAAATGTATAAGAGAATAGGAGATTTAAAATTCATAAGGAGACATTCCTGTGCTTGATATATATGATATAGCAATTCTTGGTGGTGGTCCAGGTGGTTATGTCTCTGCCATAAGGGCTGCAAAATTGGGAGCAAAGGTTGCAGTAATAGAATACAATTTGGTAGGTGGAACCTGCCTGAACAGGGGGTGTATTCCAACCAAGATTATGGTAGAGGCAGCACACAGGTATTACAACACAACACACTCTCAGGAATATGGTGTTGAGATAGACGGTGCGAAATTCAACTACGAAAATATGTTAAAGACAAGGGATGAGATTGTAAAAAACCTGAGGGATGGTATAATCCACCTTTTCAATCACTATAAGATTGACCTTATAAATGGTTATGGTCGTCTAAAATCAGAGGATACAATAGATGTCGATAGCACTGGTGAGATAAAGGCAACAAATATAATTCTCGCTACCGGCTCAAAACCATCATCCCTCCCGGGTCTTGAGATAGACGGTAAATTCATATTAACAAGCGATGATGTTCTGAACCTGAAAAAACTACCAGATAGCGTAATAATAGTTGGTGCTGGTCCAACGGGATGTGAGTTCGCCTATATATTTGCCTGTCTTGGCGTGAAGGTCTATCTTATTGAACTGCTTGATAGAATTCTCCCAGCAAACGATAAAAGGGCATCAAGGGTCCTGTCAGGAAAATTAAAGAGCATTGGTATTGATATAATGACGAAGAACACAATTAAATCTTGGAACAAAAAAGATAATAGTGTTGAAGCAATCCTTTCAGACAATAAGAAAATTTCTTCGGACTTTATATTCCTATCTGTTGGAAGAGTGCCAGATAACAATGCTTTTAAGGATATAAAAGGGATAAAATTTGACGAAAAGGGTTATGTAATTACAGATAATAGAATGCACACCAGTTTTGGAAATATATATGCAATCGGTGACATCGTTCCAACAGGCATGCTTGCCCATAAGGCATCCTACGAAGGTATAGTCGCAGTTGAGAATATTATGGAAATACCGAATAAGGCAAGGTATGATACCATACCAAAGGTTGTCTATACTGTTCCCGAGATTGCTCAGGTTGGACCAACAGATGAGGAACTTGAAAAAGATGGTATTGAATTCAACATAAGCATATTTCAATATAGAGCACTCGGAAGGGCACTTGCAGTTGGCGATAGAGACGGCTTTGCAAAGGTCATAGCAGACAAGAATGGTCATCTTATATCAGGAACTATAGTTGGATTATGTGCAGGAGAACTTATCGGTGAGGTTGCTCTTGGAATTCTAAGTGGCATAAATATTGAGGAGATGAAGAATCTTGTGCACAATCATCCGAGTTTATCAGAGGCAACAGGCGAGGCATTATGGGGTTTATCGGGAAGGATGATACACTCAGTTCAGTAATGAGAAATATACCCCTATATAAGAAGAAAAGGCTTGCTGTTGCAGGTGCAATGAAACATATGACTGAGATACTGCACAGGTATAATCTGAATACTGTCTGTCAGGAAGCAAGGTGTCCGAATAAGAACGAGTGTTATAGTGCTGGTGTTTCAACGATAATGATACTCGGTGATATATGCACAAGAAACTGCGTTTTCTGCGGTGTCTCAAAAGGAGTGCCAAGACCAATAGATGATGAAGAACCGGAAAGGGTAGGTCTTGCTGTTAAAGATATGAACCTTGACTATGTAGTGATAACTTCGGTAACAAGAGACGATATTCCAGATGGTGGCGCTGAGCACTTTGCTAAAACAATAGAAGCAGTAAGACATTACGCACCCGACACTCAGGTTGAAGCACTGATACCCGACCTCAAAGGTGACATACCTGCACTCAAAAAAATCATCTCAAGCAAACCCTACTGCATCTCACATAATATGGAGACAGTAAGAAGATTATATACTGAGATTCGCCCGATGGCTGATTACGATAAATCTTTAAGTATATTAAAAAAAATACAACAACTCTCACCAGAAACAACTACGAAGTCGGGGTTTATGCTTGGCCTTGGTGAAACCTGCGATGAGGTATTAACGCTTATGAAAGATATATTAGAAGCAAGCGTCAGACGGCTTGTAATCGGGCAGTATTTAAGACCTTCATCCAAGAACACACCTGTTAGAAAGTATCTCAGTGAAGATGATTATAATATATTGGGTAATGTAGCAAGAAATATGGGCTTTGATTTTGTGTTATCAGAGCCACTTGCAAGAACATCATATCACACTGCTTTATAATATCTTTAGGAGGTATTGAATATGGCAGTAAACATTCAGACAAGAAATTTAGAGATACCACCTACAATAGAAAATTATATTGAAAAGAAGATGACAAAATTTGAGAGAATATTAAGAAGGGGATATGACATCGCAAATATAGAAATATGGAATGAAAAGCACAGATATATAGTGGAGTTATCCATAAAATCCGGACACAAGACCTATAGAAGTAAAGATGAAACGATGGACTTACGGGCATGTATTGACATCGTATTTGACAAGGTTAAAAAGCAAATAAGAAGGCAGAAGGATAAATTTACCTCAAAGAGAACAATCATAGAGCCAAGGGGATTAGAAGAGCCAAAGGGTTTTGAAGAGCCAGATGTAATTATAGAGAATATACAATACAAACCGATGACATTAGAAGAGGCGAGATTACAGTTTGAGAGTTCAGGGGGAGATTTCTTTGTATACATAGATGCACATACGAACAAAGTTAATGTTATATTTAAAAGGTCAGATGGAATACTCGGTCTTATCAAACCATTATAATAGAATTTGTTTTAATATTATTTTATGATTATACACATTTCTTAAGAGGAGGAATTGTATGTCAATTATAAATTATTTCTCGGAGAAGACGGTAAAGGTAGGTCTTACAGGAAGAACAAAAGACGAGGTCCTAAAAGAACTCGTTGAACTATTATTTAAATCAGGAAAGATAAAAGCACCAGATAAAATTTATGAAGCAGTTGTAGAAAGGGAGAAACTCTGTTCTACTGGTTTTGAACATGGAGTTGCCATCCCTCATCCAAGGCAGGGTCAACCCGATATCGTTGAAGAACTGGTTATTGCCTTCGGTTCAACAAAAGAAGGTATTGACTTTGATGCACTTGATGGAAATCCTGTTCATATTTTCTTTATGCTCGCCGCACCAAATGACCAGGAACATCTCCGAACACTTGCACGACTCTCAAGAATGCTAAAAAAAGAAGAGTTCCGCGATGAACTCCTTAAAGCCAGGTCACCGGAAGACATACTAAGGATAATAAGGAAGCGAGAAGAAGAATTAAACTAAACTGATTTAGAAATTATAAATCAGAAAAATGCCAAAGAAGAACAGATTAACTGTCCAGCAACTCTATAATGAGTTTGGCAAGAATGATGTCCTCATTCCACTTAACACCCTTGCAGACTTTGACAAGGAGATAACAAAGATGGGGGTGAACAGACCATCTCTCGCGATAGCAGGTTTCTTTGAAACATTCGCTGAAGGTAGAATTCAGGTTATAGGAAAGACAGAGTATGATTTTCTGGAAACAAAAGATGCTGAATATAGAAAGAATATTTTTAAGAAGATTGTCGATTATGATATACCATGTTTCATTATTGCAAGGTCTCTTCCCTGCCCTGTAGAACTTCTGGATTCAGCAGAGGAAAGAAAGATAGCGGTATTTTCAACAATGGCACCGACAGGCATTCTCATCGCAAATCTTTCATATTACCTTTATGATACTTTGACAGAGCAAATCCTAATCTATGGTGTTCTCATAGATATATTTGGAGTAGGGGTCATGATACTTGGAAAAAGTGGTATAGGCAAGAGCGAAACAGCCCTTGAATTGATAACAAGAGGGCATCGTTTGATAGCAGATGACCAGATAATAACAAAGCGACTGATAGGTGGTGAGATTGTAGGAAAGAGCGATGATAAGTTGAAGGACCATATGGAAATACAGGGTATAGGCATAATAAATATCACAAGAATATATGGCGCTGGTGCTACAAAGGAATCTAAACAAATAGAACTTGTTATAATGCTTGAAGAGCTTGATAAGAGCAAGGACTACGACAGAACTGGATTATATGATGAATTATACGACATATTAGGAGTTAAATTACCTTTCGTTACAATACCTGTCATATTCGGTAAAAATATTGCAACGCTTATTGAAGTAGCAGTTAAAAATCATATACTGAAACAGAAGGGCTATCACTCAGCAAGAGAGTTCAATTCCTCAATTATTGAGAAAATATTAGAGGAAGAAAAGAAGGATAAGGACTCATGATAGGGATTCTCTTGATAAGCCACGAGGGTATTGGAAGAGAAATGATGGAAGCAGCCGAGATAATACTGGGTAAGACAAATATCACCAAAAATATATCAATCAAATCAAAGTGTCAACTGGAAGAGATGCTTGAGTTAGTTGATGGACAGGCAAGAGAATTACTTAAAGAATGCAACTCTATTTTAATAATGACTGATATGTGGGGTGCAAGTCCTGCTAATATAGCAGTCAGATCAGCCAGACGACTTAAAGAAGATGGTTTGAATATAGGTCTTGTCGCTGGTTTCAACCTGTCAATGCTGATTACAGCAATCTCCTATCAAAGAGAGATGAATCTTGCTGAACTCATCAAAAAGGTTATTGAAGTCGGAAAAATGAGCCATCTAGACGCAACCAAGATAATATGAAGATTAATATGGAATTATGAAAAGGTATTTTCTATTAGATGAATTAGCAAGCAATATTGAAAGAACAATTTTGTGGGCTGATATCTTTAGCGTCAAAAATATTATTATAGTCCGCAGAGCGTTTGCAAACAATGAACTATTAAAATTCCTGTGGAGAATGTGGAAACCAAAATTATATAACATAGATGTAATTTATCCAGAGCGGGTTGCTAATATATTTATAAAGAGAAACGTTAAAGACGATACATTATTTATATTTGAAAATATGGATGATATTGTTGAACTCATATTCAAAGGTCTTAATCCTGCAGACCTCTTTATAGGTAGAATGCCAAGTTGAGATATGAGAAGACGCTTGCTTGAAAATATATACCTCTCACCAGTTGATTATAAGCGATTAATCCTTATTCAACTCTCCGGTGTAAATATTTATCTTGACCCGGTAAGGAGAGCACCATTTAGAGAAATAGAGGGGATTATCAGGAAGATTATATTTGAATAGTATTAATGTTAATTTGGCTGATTATGATTGAAAGAGAACTGGAGATATTAAATAAATTTGGACTTCATGCTCGACCTGCAGCACAACTTGTCCAGGTTGCTAAACAATATAACAGCGATGTCATGATTGAAAAAGATGGAGAGAGGGTCAATGCTAAGTCAATAATGGGTGTCCTGATGCTTGCCTGTGCCAAGGGTCAGAAGATAAAAATTATTGCTAATGGTGAAGATGAAGAAGGTGCGGTAAATGCACTTGCAAATTTAATAAATGATAGATTTGGAGTTGATTGAAATTGCCAAGAGAGAAGAAATTATCAGGAATACCTGCCTCATCAGGGATAGCCATAGGTAAAGCAATAACAATCAAGACCACTCACTGGAAACTTGAGAATTTCAGCGGTAAGGTGACCGACATTAATAAGGAAATAAAACGTCTTGAAGATGCCCTGACTGAAGCAAAAGATAGAATATCCCAAATAAGAGCCAATGTTAAGAAATCTTCATCTGCCTATGGAGTATTTGACCTTTACCTCCTCCTTCTTGAGGACGAAAGCATAATAGAATCCTGTAAGAAACTTATAAAAGAAGAACAGATAAAAGCAGAAGCCGCAATCCATACTACATTAACAGAATTATTAAAGACCTATAGTCAATCAATGGATAAGTTCTTTTTAGAAAGAACTGCTGATATAAAAGACCTTGCCCGGCTCCTTATAGCAGAACTTCAAAATGAGGATATAAATATCTTTATAGGAAAAGAAGCAGGAATTGTCGTTGCCAAAGACCTTGCGCCTTCCCAGACCGCTCTATTCACAAAAGAAAGTGTCCTTGGTTTTGTAACAGACGCTGGTGGAAAGACAAGTCATAGCGCGATAATGGCAAAGTCACTTGGAATACCAGCGGTCGTCGGTGCAAGAACTGCAACATTGTTCATTAAAGATGGTGATACTGTTATCGTTGACGGCAATGAAGGTCTGGTTATCGTCAATCCATCACCCTCAATACTGAGAAGTTATAAGAGTAAAAAGAAGAGTTTTGACAGGATGAAGAATGAACTACTCCTTCTATCTAAACTGCCTGCAACAACTAAAGATGGTTATAATGTAATACTCTCCTGTAATATTGAACTGATAAGAGAAATTGAACAGGTTAACCAATCAGGTGGAGAAGGGGTTGGTCTATACAGAACAGAATTTCTCTTCCTGAACAGAACGGACATCCCTGATGAGGAGGAGCAGTTTGAAGCATATAAAAAAGTGGCAGAGGGTGTAAGTCCATACCACACGATTATCAGAACCATAGACCTTGGTGGTGATAAATTCCAGTTCTATACAGATACCCCAAAGGAACTGAACCCATTTCTTGGCTTCAGAGCGATAAGATTCTGTCTCGAGAGGACAGACATATTCAAGACGCAACTGAGGGCAATACTAAGGGCAAGCACCTATGGCGATGTCAAGATAATGTTCCCATTTATAAGCGATATTGATGAACTGAGAAAGGCAAAAGGCATACTGAATGAGGTAAAAAATGAACTCAGAAAGAAAAGGGTTCAATTTAATGAGGACATAGAAGTTGGAATAATGGTGGAGGTTCCTTCAACTGCTGTCCTGGCGCCTCTATTCGCGAGGGAGGCGGACTTCTTCTCAATAGGCACAAACGACCTCATTCAATATACACTCGCAGTAGACCGTGTAAACGAGCGAATATCGTATCTCTATGACCCATATCATCCTGCGGTAATAAATCTTATTTATAGAGTAATAGATTCTGCCCACAAAAACAGAATCTGGGTTGGTGTCTGTGGTGAGATGGCGGGAGACCCGATATCGGCGCTCCTTCTTGTTGGAATGGGCGTTGACGAACTATCTGCCAGCCCCACAAATATCTCAGTTGTTAGATATGCCATAAGGTCTATGGAATTTAATGCACTGAAAGAGATAGCAAAAAGGGCGCTGTCTATGGCAACAGCAGCGGAGATAAAGAACTACCTGTTTCATCATACACCAATGAAGAATATCAAACTCATATCATCAAAGTAACAAAATTTTTTAATTTTTTCTCTTGACAGATAGATATATATTTTCTAAAATTAAATAGATGAAATAGGATTTTTATAAAACCTATTTTTAGGAGGTAAGAAAGATGACGAGGGAATTTTATTTCAAGTTGGGTGTTTCTATCAATCCATCTATCCTATATTTATTTCTAATCTTATTGCTATCAATGATATCAATTTCATTATCTGAGCCATACTGGGTTCCATTTATTCCTGAATATCCAGAAGGAACTCCACCAATTATGACAGTTACATACCACGATGACAATCTTACTACTATTGAAATTACAGTTCCAGGAATGTGGGTTGATGATGTGGAAATTAATGGGATTATATATCAGAAATTGGAACTACCTGATTACCTTACATTAATGGATGTGGGTCTCCCTGCAATTCCCGCAATAGGTGGCTATGTCGGCTATCTTGAGACAAGCGATACAGCAATAAATTATTACGACATTGATACAATAGACCTTGAGAACTACAATGTATATCCATTTCAGGAGCCACATCTTGACTATGAATTTTATTCAACAGATTTTACTATTAATAATTATTTCTATGATAAAGATATGTGGTATCCACTTGAGAGAGCAAATATAGGTGAGACAGAGATAATGAGGGATGTTCCTGTCTCACACTTTGGTGTGGTGCCATTTGAGTATAATCCATTAACAAGGGTATTAAGGGCGCATCCGGTAATGATAGTTGATTTAGTTCACTTACCTGGTGGGAGTAAAGGTGGCTATGGCTACAGGAGCAATGGAATTGCTGAGATAGAATTTGCGCCGATGTATAATGACTTAATTATAAACTATACGGACTTACACCTTATTGAAGATACAACATGGTATCAATATGATTATCTAATATTAACACATCCTAATTTTTTAGAACAGGCAGAAGACCTGGCGGGTTATTTAAATTTCAGAGGTCGTCATACATATGTTGCAGAGATAACAACCTCAGACCCTAAGAATGTATATCTAGCAATAAAGAGTTTTTATCAATCATATCATAATATATATGTTCTATTAATAGGTGATATTGGTTTTATTCCAATAGGAGAATGGTATTCTGAACTTATTGGTTATATAGATAGTGATACTGTATATTCATGTTTAGAAGGTGGAGATAATGATGTAATTCCTGAGGTGGCATTGGGAAGATTATCAGTTTTAACACCTGATGAAGCAGAGTTACAGGTTGACAAAACAAAAGACCATTATAATTATAGAGGTAATAACAATATACTAAAAAGCCTTCTTATTGCACATAAGGAAATTGATATAATAGATGGGATTGCAAAGTATATAGTATGTAAGAATAAAATATTTAATCGTGATTATGACCGTTATAATCCTAATATGACATTTATGCCTGGTTCTAAGCCATATACCAATGGTGATGTTATTAATTATATTAATGATGAACATCCGATGATTGTAAATTATAGAGGGCATGGGGATAGATATCGTTGGACAACTTGGAACATGCGTTCGCAAAATTTTGGATTTGCTGAGATAGAGCAAGTTAATCCTGGTTATGAAAGACCTGTTGTATTAAGCATATGTTGTGATACTTCTCAGTTTATGGGGCCTAATAATAATTTCTGTCAAGAGTTCATGAAGGTTTCTGGTGGTGCTGTTGGAATAATTGGGGCAACGGTTGGAACAGAAACTGTTCCAAATAGTGCATTTGATGAATGGATGTTCAGGGTTATGTATGATAAAGGTGAAGGGCATATAGGTAAGATGCAGAACTGGGGAAAATTGGAGATGTTGAAGACAATATATAAATCTTATTATTCTTCATGGGCTCTTGTTACACACTTTTCATTTCTTCTATTGGGTGACCCATCATTATATATTCTGCCTCATTATTATTCAAATACAGATAGCCAGAAAATTAATAAATTAGAAGATTTTAATTTAATTGAAAATAAGACTATTCCATATTTCAATATATATCCTAACCCATCATATGATATATTTAATATAGATTTGAAAAATATAAACGGTAATGCAACAATTAAAATGTATGATATTACGGGAAGGTTGGTTTTTGAAGAAAATACAACTGCTAATAATAATACATTAAAGATAATACCATCAGAACTTGGAATCTCATCAGGTTTATATTTTATAAATATTTCATCATCTGAATTCAATATAATGAAAAAAATATTATATATTGGTAAATAGTAATGGAGGTAAAAAATATGAAAAAGATTTTAGTATCTTTTCTGGGGTTTTTAGTAGCAGGTATTGTTATGGCATATACTGCTTACCCAACGGAGATTCTTAACAAGAGTTTAACGCCATCAACGAATATAGATCAAGATATGTTTTACCATGGAACACCAACATACTACTGGACATTTACTAATTCAAACTATATACTTGCCAGTTATTTCGAGCCATCCACCAAGTATAATATACATGTGAACTTCAGAATTAAGTATATTGGTTTTATGGGCTATGTTGCAAATGGTCCTGCTGATGTATATATATTCCTGGAAGAGACAGGTGGTCATCCAGATTGCACACCACAGGACTTCTCCAAAAAGAAGTATGGACCATTCTCTGGACATATCAATAACTCATACCCAGATTACGATAACCTAAACATATATTATCTAAACTGGTATATAAAGAAGTCAGAGATTTATGTGCAACCATATCATAGGTTCTGGGTTCTTTATCACTTAAAAACTCCATCACCGCCATATCCCATCAGTGATGAGTCCACAGACCCTAAAGACTCATACACTTATGATAGTAGTCGTTGGACAACTATTTTAGGTCGCTATAAACCCTGCTGGTGTATGCACCTTAAGGTTGAGTATCCACCATCTTCAATAGATAACACTTCTCTGGGACAGGTAAAGAGTTTGTTTAGATAGTTTGAATGTATATATAAAACAAATATTATTCTTGAAAATAATAATAGTTATATTATTATTCTCTTTAACCCAAAACTTAATGGTTATATATTTTTAGATAGGTAGATAGATATGCCAAAGATGAAAACAAGGAAGGCAGCGGCTTCCCGCTTTAAAAGGACAGGAACAGGTAAGTTCCTCAGAAACAGAGCGATGGCTGGTCATCTTATGACAAATAAAACGTCAAAAAGGAAGAGAAATCTTAGAAGGTCCATCCTGGTTCATAAGAGTAATATGAAACTTGTAAAGCGTCTTATACCAAAGTAGCACTCAAAAGGAGAAATTATGGCAAGAAAAAAGAATTCAGTTGTTAGAAGGAGAAAAAGAAAGAAAATACTCAAGATGGCAAAGGGCTTCCGCGGGGCGAGAAGCAAACTTTTCAAGACCGCAAAGGATGCGGTAATAAAGGCGCTTCAACACCAATACAGACATCGCAGAATGAGGCGCCGTCTCCTGAGACGTCTATGGATTATAAGAATAAATGCCTTTTGCAGACAGGAAGGTATATCATACAGTAAGTTTATAGGTGCACTGGGAAAGGCAGACATCACAATAGACAGGAAGATACTCGCTGACCTTGCAGTCCACAACCCGACTGCCCTATCAGCAATTATCCTAAAGGCAAAGGAAAATCTCTAACCCAGAGACAACCAATCAATCTATGGCTGACATAAAAGACCAGATAAAAGCCATAAAAGAGAGTTGCTTATCAAAAATATCGTCTGCAAAAACACCACAGGAAATTGAAAATATAAGATTAAAGTTCCTTGGAAGGAAGGGCACGCTCACCCTCATTCTCCGCTCTATCAAAAACCTTACTGAGAGCCAAAGACCCAGGATTGGCGCGCTTGCCAACTCAGTTCGGAAAGAATTAGAAAGAGTAATAGAAGATAAGAACGAAACACTTGGGAGAAAGAAAGTCATACCTACAGTTGACCTTACACTGCCATCAAGAAGATACAGGGTGGGAAGGTCTCACTTAATATCAAGGACTATAAAAGAGTTAGTTGACATATTCACGGGTTTTGGTTTTGAGGTAGCCCTTGGCAATGAGATAGAGACAGAGTTTTACAACTTTGAGGCGTTGAATATGCCCGCTGACCACCCTGCAAGGGACATGCAGGACACACTCTATCTCCCCAAAGGTTATCTGTTGCGAACCCATACTTCCCCCGTCCAGATACGATATATGGAATCTCACAAACCGCCAATAAGAATGATGGCTCCAGGAAGGGTATATAGAGAGGAGGACATTAACGCATCGCACCTCCCCCTGTTCTATCAGTTAGAGGGTTTGATGGTAGATAAAGGTGTCAGGTTCTCAGACCTTAAAGGCATTCTTGAATTTGCCGTAAAGAGATTGTTCTCAAAAGACCTCAAAGTCAGGTTCAGACCGTCATTCTTTCCGTTCACGGAACCATCAGCAGAGATGGATATTGAATGTCCGCATTGCAGAAATAAGGGCTGCAATGTCTGTGGTTATAAGGGCTGGCTTGAGATACTGGGTGCAGGTATGGTTGACCCGAATGTGTATAAAAGCGTCGGTTATGATAAATATGATGTCTCGGGTTTCGCATTCGGAATGGGAATCGAGCGAATTGCTATGATAAGGCATAGAATTACAGATATACGGCTATTTTACACAGGTGATATAAGATTTTTAACAAGCATTTAATATGCTTATATAGTTTATTTATTTGATATATATGAAACTGCCTTTAAGTTGGATAAGAGAATTTGTTGAAGTCAAAACTGATTTCAGGAATATTGCTTATGACCTTACCATGCTTGGTTTTGAGGTTGAGGGCTACGAGCCCTGGGGTGATGACGATACTATTCTTGATATCAGCATTACCCCTAACAGGGGCGACTGCCTTTCCGTCATTGGTCTTGCAAGAGAGCTATCCGCTCATTATAATATAGAACATAAAGAACCAGAGATTTACAAAGGTGATGGGGAGGGAACTTCTCCAGATATAACAGTTGAAGATATTGAGGGGTGTCCACGTTATATTGGATGGACTCTAAGTGATGTTAAAAACAGCATAATACCGGAGATAATCGCATATCGTCTTGACGCCTGCGGGCTCAGGTCAGTCAATATTATAGTTGATATCACAAACTATATTCTCATTGAAATGGGTCAACCACTTCACGCCTTTGACCTTGACAGGTTATCGGGTGAGAAGATAATTGTGAGAAGGGCTCGGACTGGCGAGAGTATAAAACTCCTGGACGGTAGCAATGTCAATCTTTCCACAGAAGACCTTGTAATAGCAGACGCAAAAAAACCGGTGGCAATCGCCGGGGTAATGGGCGGTCTTGAAACAGAGGTAGGTAGCAGGACGAAAAGAATATTACTTGAAAGCGCCACATTTGACTACAGGTCTATAAGGAGAACAAGCAAGAGGCATCACATCACAACACCCGCATCATACAGATTTGAGCGAACGGTCGGCTATTCAAGCACTGATACCGGTTCAAGACGAGCATTATTTCTCATGCTTAAATATGGTGCTATCAGTTCAACATCAAAGCCAGAAGACACAGGAAGGGGCTTTAAGCAAAAAAAAATATATTTTGACTTCAGTAATATTTCTGCCCTCATCGGTCAGGATATAGATTCTGAAAATATCACTGAGAAGTTAAAGAAAATCGGAATAGAGATAAAGACAGGAGGTGGAAAAAGTTATGCCGTCCCACCTGACACAAGACCCGACCTTGAGAGGGAGGCGGATATATTAGAGGAAGTGGCACGGCTCACAGGTTATGATAATATAGCATCTACAATACCATCTGGCGCATTCAAGCCACCTGAGCATGACCCCATCTACCTCTTCTCTGAGAGATTAAGAAACATCCTTAACTCAATGAGGCTTTATGAAAACGAATCTTTCTCATTCACAGGCAAAAGTCAACTTTCACATCTTGGATATGACATTGATGGTATTGATGACCTTATAAAAGTAAGAAATCCCATAAGCGAGGACACAGCATACCTCAGAAAATCGCTTACTGCCTCTCTTATAAGCGCTGTTATCTATAATCACAGAAGAGATATTGGGACAGTTCCATTATATGAGATAGCGAAGGTTTATTACCAACAAGAAGGTAAGTTCCAAGAAGAGACAATGCTTGGCATCGTCATTTATGGAAATGCCCTTCCCAGAACCTGGCTGTCAAAAGATGAAAAGTTCTCAATTCACCATATAAAAGGTATAATAGAGGCATTTATTGACGAACTTGGAATTACAGATTACAAATTTGAAGAAGGTAATCATGAATTAGTTGATGAGGGTAGCCACCTTTCTATCTTAATAAAAGGTAAGCAAATTGGATTCCTGGGCAAGGTCAGAGATGAGATTAGGTCCAAGATGAAACTTGGAGATGATATATTCATTTCAGAGATGAATATCAGACCACTGATGGAAAATGAGATAACGGTGAGGAAATTTACTATCACACAACATTTCCCATCAGTTTTTAGAGACCTCTCAATCATTGCTAATGAAGAGATAAAAACAGGTGATATAATGAAGACAATAATAGATTCATCAGATAATCTGATAGTGGATATGGTGCTCTATGATGTCTATAAAGGTAAAAGTATTCCGAAAGAGAAGAAGGGGTTCACATTCGCTCTAACATTTCAGAGCAGTGATAGAACACTGACAGATGATGAAGTAAATCAGGTCATTGAAAATATAATAATCAATCTAAAGGAAAAATTCGGTATAGTTTTAAGAAGCAAGTAGTAAATATATTCTTATGAATTAAAAAAGATAATATATTATTTTCACTATAAATATTATAATTTTTAAAATACCTGTATTAGGGGTGAACCTATGCTTGATGATATTCAGAAATTGGAAGAGAAGGTATCCAAATTAGTAGCCGAGGTGTTGAAACTCAGGGAAGAAAACCTTATTCTATCTGAACGTGCAAGGGCATTTGAACTGACTTCTGAAACGCTGGAGATTAAAGAAAAAGAGATTGAGGAACTCAAGAGAAAGAACGAGGTCCTTGAACTTAAGATTAACGATATATTGGAGCGCCTTTCAGAGAAGACAGATGAGGTTGACAGGTTAAGTGAATTGAAGCACATCAGAGACAATGTAACCTTAAAAATCAGGAATTTAATAGAGAAGATTTCATCATTAGAAGAACAAACTATAGAGAGAAATCAGTCAGAGCCATCAACAGAACAGAGGGTAATAACTCCTGAAATAGAGCAAATTCCAACTGAAAGCGAAGAAGAATTAACTGTGCAAAAAGAGAGCATAAATGAAATCAAGGGGGAAATTTCAGAGATTAAAAAAGAAACAATAGAAGAAAAAAATATCGGTGAGACAGAGGTCACCACTGTAGAGAAAGAGAAAAACTCGACGATAATATATGACACAATTAATATTACGAAAAAGCCCGAAGAAGTGGACAATACTGAAGAGGGCGTGAAAGATGATGTTATTTCACTGGAAGAAAGCATAGATGAAGAAGAAGAAAGCGATGAGGATGAAAATATTAACATCTTTGATGATATCACACTTCCAGAGAAGGATAAAGATAAGTAAAAATGGTTAAAATGTAAGAAGGTGAGAGATGGACAAGGAGAGTTTAGATTTTGATTTTAACGAGGAGAAGAAGGGCACACCCGAGGATGGCATTGATGTCACAATATATGGAAATGAGTATAATATAAAGACCGTCCTTGACACAGAGCATGCGAGAAAACTTGCGATGTTCGTTGACAAGAAGATGTGGAATATCGCAGAGACAAACAAACTCGCATCTACCACAAAGATTGCCATAATGACAGCCCTGCACATTGCCCATGAACTCTTTCAGTTAAAAAGCCAGTTTGATAGCGAAAAGAAGGTTGTTACAGAGAAGACCAAGAATATTATCTCTTTAATAGACAAGTATTCGTAAGGTATTTCTACCTATCTCAGCATCTCCAATACCTCATCAGTATAAATTCTTTCATATTTCCATATAACAAGTGGCTTTTCAATAATCAGTTCCTCTCCCCCATTCTTCACCGCCTCAACCAGAACGAGATTCGCCTTTCTATCACTATATGGATGAACAAACCTTATACGCTTTGGCTCAAGGTTTCTCACTTTCAGATTATATATAAGACCTGCAAATCTCCTTGTCGTCCATATAAGCGCGAACCTGCCACCATTCTTCAATAGATATTCCGCTGACTTTATGAGGTCATCAATGCTCATCTCGCTTTCACTCTTAGCAATCGCCTTGACATAATCGGGTGGAATTTTGCCCCTGCCCGGTCTGATATATGGTGGATTTGAGATGACATATTGGAATTTGCCCGAAGGAAGATACTTATTTATATTCCTTATATCGCCCAAAATCACTTCCATTCTATCTTCAAGTGAGTTGGTTTTAATATTATCAAGGGCAAGGTTATATAGTTTTTCCTGTATCTCTACACCTATTACTTTGATGTCCTGCCTTTTACCTGCAAGAATAAGACCGATAATGCCAACACCACAGCCGAGGTCAACAATTGTTGCGTTCTTTTGCGGTCTTGCAAAGTGAGAGAGAAGAATAGAATCAATGCTGAACCTATAACCTTTTGTGGGTTGAAGAATTTTCAATTTATCTTTATTAATACCATCCTTATTAAAATCCATATAGTAATTATAAAAGATAATTGAAAAATATTTTTATTTTTTCTCTTGACAAATATGTGAATATTTTTTAAAATTCAGTTAGAAAAATAGGATTTTTATAAAACCTATTTGTAGGAGGTAGAAATGATGAAAAAGATTATATTCTCTATAATAAATATACTGATTATTTCAATTATTCTTGATTGCAGTGATTATAAAATCATTGGTGATGTTAAAACAATTTATACAAATGAAAGTGGAGTTTGTTCTCCTAAGTGGACACCTGGTGGAAATAGAATCTTATTCTCAGATGGTCATTCATTGTTTTTTATAGATTCTGATGGCAAAAATCTTGCTAAAATACCAATGACATGGTCTCCTACAAGTGTAGGTTATTGTTCAATTAGCCATGATGGTAAATATATTGTTTTTTCATCTGGTTATAATGATAATAATATTTATATTATTCCTTCAGAAGGAGGAGAGCCAGTAAAACTTACAGAAGCAAAGGAAAATGAAGGTTATAGTAGTCCTGACTGGTCATATAATGATGAATGGATATACTTTATAAAATCTTATGGATATGAAGATTATTATGAAGAACATTTATGTCGTATAAGACCTGATGGAACTGATTTTAACTATATTGATTTTTTTGATATGAATCTTTTTAACAATATTAAATGTTCAAATGATGGCAAATATATTCTTTTACAATATTGGAATGATAATATAAAAAGAGATAAAATTTTGATTGGTGCTATTGATAATTCAACTAAATGGGATGTTATTAAGGATAGTTATTTTTCTTCTTCTGAAGACTATCCATGTTATTCGTCAGATAATAAATGGGTATGTTTCAGTGATGGATATGAATTGTTCATTGTTTCATCTGATGGTAATGGACATCCATATAAGATAACAGAACATAAAAATAAACCTAATTATCTTGATATAAGTCCTGATTGGTCTCCCGATGGTCAATACATTGTATTCATGACAACCAATTATGCCCTTAATATAGTAAAAGTTCCAGATGAATTTCTGCCAAATTGAGAATAAAGAGAGTATATTTTATGAGAAAATGTATATTATTTTTACTGTTATTAATATTTATCAGTTCTGTTGTTTTTAGTTTTGAAAAGGATATGAAATATCATGGTTCACCATACGGCTACACCATATTTTATGTACCTAACGTTGTTCTTGCCTGTTATTTCAAATTGAGTGACTTTGGCATTACAGGTTATAATTACAAAATCAAGATTATAGGTTTTATTGGAACTAAAGCAGATGGTCCGGCGGATATATATGTAACATCAAATGAATCAAACGATGTTCCTGTTTGTAATCCTGATAATAACTGGCAGGGTGCTGACTATGGTCCAAAGAGCTGGCATATAAACAACTCAAACCCTAACTATGATGACTGTAATGTCTATAATGACAACTGGCATTACAGTAAGGATGTAGATAAGTTCTGGTGCATGTATCACATGAAGACAGCTTCACCTCCCTATCCTATGTTTGATTTTTATAAAGAACATTCAAAGAACAGTTGGTATTGGATGCCTAGCACTGGATGGCGACCAGGTGGAGGTTTTTATATGTGTGACTGGTGTATGCACTGTGTTATTGTCTATCCACCTGAAGCAGTTGAGAACACATCAATAGGTGCTATAAAGACGCTGTTCAGGTAATAAATCTTGTGTTTATGACTGTATAGTTTTCACTTAACATTAATTGATAGGCAGGTTTATACACCTGCCCTTTTCAATAATCCATATACAAAAATACTCTATCTCTTTGAGAACTGGAACTTTGCCCGGGCGCCCTTCTGACCGTATTTCTTCCTCTCCTTCATCCTCGGGTCCCTCGTCAAAAGCCCCTGCTTCCTCAATAGCGACTTGAACTCCTCATCTACCTTAAGAAGCGCCCTCGCTATGCCAAGGCGAACCGCCTCTGCCTGACCGACCAGTCCGCCACCATTAACATTGACGAGAATCCCGAATTTGCCCATCGTCCCTGTCACCTCAAGCGGTCTTAGAATATCACGCCTGATGAACTCATTCGGGAAGTATTCCTCAAAATTTCTCCTCTTATTGACAACTATCTTTCTGCTACCGGGCTTAAGCCAGACCCTTGCAACTGAGGTCTTTCTTCTTCCTATTCCACCATAATTTACTACTGCCAACTTTCTACCTCCATACCTATATTAATTCTATTGTTACAGATTGCTGTGCCTCATGCGGATGCTCAGCCCCCGCATATACCTTCAATTTATTTATTAACTTCCTTCCGAGAATTCCCTTTGGAAGCATTCCCCTCACTGCATGTATTATAACTCTTTCAGGAAACCTTTTCATCATAACATTCAACGGTGTCTCTTTTAAACCCCCGGGATAACCCGAGTGATGATAGTATATCTTCTTCTCCATCTTCTTTCCAGTCACCAAAATCTTTGATGCATTTGTTACTATAACAAAATCGCCGGTGTCAATATGTGGTGTAAATATTGACTTGTCCTTTCCCCTCAAAATACTCGCAATTTTTGTCGCAAGCCGCCCAAGTGTCTTGCCTGTCGCATCTACATGATACCACTTTCTCTCAAAATCTCCCGGCTTTGCAGAATATGTCCTGAATATCCCCTTTACTTTCTTAACCTTCTTCATAGTTAATGAAAAACTTCCTCCTTTTCTAATTTATTCACATTTTCTATTGCGAACTCCATTCTCTCCATATATTGCCTTGCCTGATGAATAAATGCCTCAAGTCGCGTCTCTCTCCCCGGCTCGTCAAGACCATCGTATGCCATATTTAACACTGGAACATTGTTATAACCATCTTTCATTTTCTTCGTTATCGCTGTGACTATCGTTCCTGGCATACAGGTAAACGGCATAACATTCACTATCCCATGAAGACCCTGTAATATGTAATCAACTGCCTTACCAAGTGTTATGATTGCCTCACCTTCAAATGTATCATCCACAAACTGCCTTCCATGGTCAATCGTATCACCAATTATAGGTTCTGGATAGTTATCAAGCAAGCCCTTAAATACATCCGCAATTCTATGTTCATCCCTCATCTGAACAAGATTCGTCAGATAATTAGAGAGCCAGTTCTTTAAGTCCCACCTCCATACAGAGTCCCGCATCCTCGTCCAATTTGTATATAAGAACCACTCAGAGACAGGTGGTATCCACACCTCACCACCAAATCTCTCTATCTCCTTTATGATATTCTCATTTGAAAATCTATTTGACCTGACATATATCTCACCCACAATCCCAACCTTCGGTCTTCTCACACTTTTATCAATTTTTACTTCCCTGAACTCTCTTACAGCATTGCTGACAACATCAATAACAGATTCAAGCGTTCCAACATTAATAATAGTATCAACAGATTTCTGAACATACTTCCTGTATATACTCTCTGTCTCACCTTTATTAACCTCGTATGGTCTCAACTGAAGTAAGAATTTCTCAAGATAGTCAATTGCCACAACACCCCACCATGCCTTTCGTTTGAAATCAATTCCAACAATTCCAAGGTCATCATATAATGACTTGCCCTGATTTGGTGAGTATATAGGTATATTCTCATAACCCAGTTCCTTCAATACCAGTCGCTGCAGTGTATTATACTGACCAAACCTACATGGACCCGAGCCAGAAGGCATAAAGAATATCGCGTTTTCCCTATCAAAGTCGGGCTTTAAAAGCAATTTGACCATATCACCTGTCGTAATAATCGCTGGATAACACTCCTTGCCAGTTGTGTATTTCCTTCCCCAGAACAATGTCTCATCGTCTGGCTCTGGCATAACCTCAGCAGGAACACCATTTGCGATAAATGCTGCTTTAAGTGCAAACGCCTGGTCGCACATATATGGTATCCATATCGTCTTCTTCTCCCTGCCATTCAGTGATATTACTGGAACGGGTTCAACCTCATACCTATCTTTTGGCTCTACATTATTTATACTATCAAGAAATGCTTCACACCTCGTTATAGCACCGACATCCGCAGAATGCTCATCAACCTCTATAATGAGTGCTGGCTTTTCTCCCATAGCATATCTGAAATATTTCTGTATGAATGAGTCGGGACCACATCCAAAGTTTGTTATATATAATGGATAAAGTTTCCTGTTGTTTCGGACAATTTCCACCCCTGCAAGTATCTTCTGACTATACCTCCAGTATAGATTGTCCCACTTGCCCTTCAGTTTTATACTATCAACGTCAAGATAATCCATTGGAATTGGAAGAACACCCAGGTCAAGTAATTTCTTTGGTAAATTAAGATTTAAACCAAAGTCACATCCATTATATGCTCTTGATACAATCACGATGCCCCTGTCATTCTCACCCAGGAGTTCAAGTGCCTTATTTCCATTTTCAATGAGTCTGCGGTAAAAGTCATCATGAGAAGAAATCGCTACGTCAACTGCTCTATTTACATCGCTTTTTGATACACCAAGCGTCTTCGCAAATCGTCCAAGTTCACTTTTCAGATAATTTTTACCCCTGTGGAAAAAGATACGCGGAGCAAGAATCTTTATACCCTTTTCCTTCAATCTCAATGCTGCCTCTATAACATAAGGTATTGTTTGAACATAAGGGCAGACAAATGGTTTGTCAACCATTCCCGCCTCTCCGGACATTGTTATATGACTGGGGATTAATATAAAGTCAACCTCTTTATCCATTAAATCTATGACGTGACCGTGGGCAACCTTAACAGGAAAGCATGATTCGGAAGCAACCGCCTCAACCCCATTATGGATAATCTCATTATTCGTCGGTCTTGACCTGACTATTCTATAACCCAGTTCAGTGAAGAACGCCTTCCAGAATGGATATAATTCATGATACAAGAGCATTCTTGGAATTCCTATAACACCCTTCTCTCTGCCCTTGTCAATACTCCTGTTATATACTGTCTCAAGAAGTTTCTCCCTCTCACGGAAGAGGTCAGGAAACCTGTGCTCCTTCTTTCTCTCATCTATCTCATATTTCTCGCACCTTGAACCATAATATAGTGGGTCCTCATTCTCAATCAATACCTGATGGACCTCACATCTGTTTGCGCAATCACCGCATATAAAGGTAGATAGTTCATAATTTCTCTTGTATATATCAAAGCCCTTAAATGTGCTCTTGTCACCACTATATATATCCCTCGCAATGAGAGCCATCCCAATAGCACCGGTCACCTCATGATGTGGTGGAACAGTTATTGGTTTTCCAGTAATAATTTCAAACGCAGAAATAACTGCCTTATTAAACGCGGTTCCACCCTGGAAGAATATACGGTCTCCTACTCTCTTGTCTCCAACAACCCTGTTAAGATAATTAATGACAATAGAATATGCAAGCCCCGCTAGAAGGTTTTCCCTCTTTACACCCCTCTGTTGATTATGAACAAGCGCAGTTTCCATAAAAACGGTGCACCTCTCGCCAAGGTCGCAGGGACTGGTGGCAGATAGTGCTAATCTGGAAAACTCCTCTTTTATATTCACATTAACTTTCTCCGCCTGTTCCTCAAGGAATGAGCCGGTTCCCGCTGCACAGACCTTGTTCATCTCAAAGTCAACAACTACACCATTCTCTAAACTTATGAACTTTGAGTCCTGACCGCCAATCTCAAAGATTGTATCAACCTCAGGGTCAATGAAGGCAGATGCGGTCGCCTGTGCTGTTATCTCATTTCTGACTATATCAGCGCCAATGAAGTCCGCGATAAGATACCTTCCTGAGCCAGTTGTTCCTACACCGAGAATGTTTACCCTGTCACCTATCTCCTCCCCGACCTCTCTTATTCCCTGATTGACTGCTTCAATCGGTCTTCCGGCGGTCATAAGATAACGCTTTGACAGAACCCTTCCCTCTCTATCTATTACAACAACATTTGTTGATATTGAGCCAATATCCACGCCCATAAAGGCATCAACTATTGCTTCTTCTGGCAGGTCTGTATATACCTCTCCATATTTGTATGACTCTTCCCTGAACACAAGTGGTTTCGAACCCTCACCCAGTGGCTTTTCTTTCTTTATATACTCTTCTAACCCTGAAAGACCTTTATAATTCTCTCTGGCACCATAATCTATATGGTAGAGTGCGGAGCCAATAGCACCCATAATTGCATAGTGCTGTGGTATTATGAAATCACTATCGTCAAGTTCCAGGACCTCCTTGAATGCCCTCCTCATACCAAGATTTGCGGAAACACCACCCTGAAACGAGACCGGCTTTAATATCTCCTTACCTTTTCCAATTGTTGACTTGAAATTACGCGCCATTGCAAAACAGAGACCTGCGATTATGTCATAGTCAGGTGTTGCCTCCTGTTGTAGATGTATCATATCTGTCTTTGCGAATACAGAGCACCTCCCTGCAATTCTTGGAGGAGTTACTGATTTAAGAGCCATTTTGCCAAACTCATCTTCAATTGAGACACCAAGACGGCTTGCCTGCTGGTCCAAAAATGAGCCAGTTCCCGCAGCACAGATACTATTTGTTGCGAAGTCCTCAATAGAGCGTCTTCCCTTCTCATCAGGGTCTGTGAGCAGAATAAGTTTTGAATCCTCACCGCCTATCTCAATAATAGTCCGAACCTGTGGATAGAGTTCCATTGTAGCCCTTGCCTGTGCTATTATCTCGTTTACAGGGCGGGCAGAAAGTGCCTCTGCTATTGGTCTCCCACCGCTTCCCGTTACTGATATTGACTTAATTCGTCCCTCACCAAAATCTGATACAATATCCTTCAATGTTGAGAGGGCAACCTGTGCGGGCTGACCTTTGTGTCTCACATAGTCGGTTCTTAATATATTATGTCCTTCGTCAATGACGCAGGCATCAACGCTCACAGAGCCAACATCAAGACCTATATGCAAATTTTTCACCATATATCATCAAAATAAATATAACTACTTAATAAGTAATCTTAATCATCTACATTAGTCAAATTTATGGGACTAGCCAAAGGATAATCAGGTATTTTTATCATAAAAGATTGTTAAAGTCAACAGATAAAAGGCATTATGGTGATTTAATATTTACTTTGGCAGAAACTTGAAATTAAATTCTATATTGTATTATCTGAATAGCGCCTTCACAACACCCAATGATGTGCTCTCAATTAAATCCGGCCAATAGACAATCACACAGTGCATGCACCAGCAAGGGTATAAACCACCAAAGGAATTTGTCCACCCAGTGCCTGCTACATAATTCATTGAGTTCTTTGCATTTGTTGCATCATCACTAAATGGATATGGTGGTGGTGATGTTTGCATATAATATATAATCCAGAACCTTTTATTTATCTGCTCATCTAGCTCTGTTTTGGTTATATACCAGTTCAAATTATATATATCCAGGTCATCATAGTTGGGGTATGAGTTATTGATATGACCACTGTATTGACCATATTTCTTATTTGAGAACTCAGGTGGAGTGCAATTTGGGTGATTGCTTACCTCAGATAGGAATATATAAACATCTGCCTGACCATTTGATATATAACCTATCTGACCTATTGTTTTAATCTTGAAGTCAGAGTTGACACCAAACTTTCCTGGTTCAAAATAACTCGCTATCGCTTTTAAACCACCACTACTCCAATAATATGTCGGCTTATTATGATATTTCATATCCTTTTCGCTGCTAGGTATTACAGAACTTATATTGATAAAACATAATATAAATATTAAAAAACTTTTCATAACTTATAACTTAATCTAAACAAACAATAAATTAAATTCCTATTACCTGAACAATGCTTTTACAACACCCAATGATGTGTTCTCAATACCCACTCCCCAATATACAATCACACAGTGCATACACCAATCTGAGTATGGATTAGTAAGATCAGCACCTTTATGCCATTCTCCAGCAGACCACCAAAATGAATTTGCTGTATTACCACCGCCATCATAAGTTGGATATGACATAGCCTCTTCATAATACATACACCAGAATTTATCTACATCCTTACTATAATGCCAATTATCATCATAGAGATTGCAGTCATCGTAGTTTGGATATGAGTTGTTTATATGCCAGTGTTTTGGACCATAGTCAGCACCCTGCCATTTGTTATATGGATTGCATACTGGCACACCACCAGATTCCTTTGATGTTACATATATATCTGCTGGAAAATTTTCTAAATATCCAATAAAACCTATAATCTTAATCTTGTAATCATAACCGCTTATGCCAAAGTCACTAATTTTGAAATAACAGGCGTAGACCTTTTTCCAACCAAAATTTGCGTAATTACATGGGTCATTATGATATTTCATGTCCTTCTCAAAGCTGGCAATCACAGAACTTATAGAGGTTAATAACAATAAAATTAGTATATATTTTCTCATAACACTACCTCCATTTATCTTATAACTACAATCTTCTTAACAATATCAAAACTATCTGAAACTATATTTAATATATATAAACCAGATTTTAATTCAATATTATTAATTGAGATGCAATTATCACCTTTATTTATTCTATCACAATATAATCTATTTATTCTTCTTCCTGATATATCATAAATATCTATATTTATATTCTCTTCTTTATCTGCCTGTATATGAATATTTATATCTTCATACACAGGATTTGTTATATTTACTTCAATATTTTTTAAATTATTAATCCTATCCGGCATATTTTTCCTATTACAAACTTTCTCACTTTCTGAATACTCTCTACCTGTTCTCATTCTCAGTGCTGGGTCACCTAATATTAATCTTTTAAAAGCATTTGCAATAGCAAATCTGCTATTACCTGGATTAAATAGGTCGTTTGAACCATGCAATCTTAAGTCATTAACTGTTGCCATATTTATAATCCACCCAAGACCCTTCTTCACACCAGAAATTCTAGTTTCATACGGATAACCATATATATTTTTATAAACCTCTTCCATAAGAATATTTCTAAAAGGGTCTAACCAATTAGTATCAGTTGTATGACCCATAGTTGCAACAGCACCTACAGATTGCGTGCTATAATAATCACCAATCATCCAGTCCTCACATAGACAATTACCATTTCCATAATGTATATTACCATTTTGACAACCCGTATTAAATACAACTGTTAATTTACCATAATTTTCCAACTGATTTATATTATATGTTATCCAATCATTCCAGGGTTGTTGAGAATTATTCCAATCATCCCAACACTGTGGGTCACCATGACCCCAATAACAAACAGATGATACACCATCCGTTATACATTTCTCAACATCACCATTGGTCGCATTCCAAATTATATTTGGGTCATAACCATACTGATATTCAAGTCCATAACATTTCTTAAAACTTGGTCTTGGGTCCATATATTTAGATGGATTGCCTATTATCTCGGTTGCTTTAAAAAAGCTGTCATTATTACTATTATATTTATGAGCAACTAATAGGACATCATTGTTCCATGATTGATTATAATATATCTCCTCTTTAAGAAATTGAAAGTATAATTGATTAATTTCATTACTATTAAATGAAAATCTACCTAATGCAATATCTGGATATATATCAATGATATAAGGATTTTGTTGTGTCTCAGTTAAAAGTGTATAATAGTAATCAGAATAACATCCCCAAGCGGTGTTTGTAAGGTCAAATATAGGGATATTATCTATATCACCAATAAATAGAACATAATCTAATCTTTTATCATGATTATTATAATAGGTTTTTATAAAATTTTTCAAATTAACATCACCTGAACCTGTATCATCATCGTATTTCTTTATCTCAACAGTATAATAACTATATCTATCCTGTAGCCGTTTTGCAAATTCACCAATAACCTCATCATTATAAAGATAATCTGGAACTATTATCAGATAATAAACAGGTGCATAGTTGTCTATATTTGGATGCAAGTCATCAAAGTTCCATATCACACCCCTCATAAGATTTGCCATGTCCTCATCCATTGTCGCAATAGGTATCGCACCTCCATTATCATATATCACATCTATATTATAATCATAGCTGACATTCAACTGCCTTAAATATGGGTTATAAGAAAATGGTATATAGCCAACATTATCAACTGTGTAATACTTGAATATACCAGGCTCACCTATTTCATTATGATTAAGTGGAAACCAACTATTACTGTTATAGAACATAATATTCTTCTCAAATACTGGTATCTCACCATCAGATATGGGTCTCTGATGTGGCCATACATAATAGTTCTCAAGTATCTGCGTTGCATATACCTCTGGAATCATACTTACCTGTGCATTATCAGGAATACCGAGAAGTCCCCTTATCGCGGGAAGTTCTGGAAAACCAATATCATTTGTTGTCGCATAATCTGGAACTTCCAATTTCTGATATACAAAGCCATCTGGTCCCATTACAGTATCAACCCACATACCGGGTATTGATACATTAACAAGGGTATGATTCTCATTACTTTCAATTATACTTATTTCAGGTGGAGCACCTTCTTCACCATCCTTTGAGCCACCCTTTGCTGATATAAATGATACCCATATTCTATCTGAATAAGATATCTCAGGTAAAAATGATATAAATAGAAATGTCATGAGAATTAGAATTACAGATGAACTAATGAATGAATGAGAATATTCATTCCTGGATTTAGAAATATTGAACATATATACCACCTCCACTAAATCAACAAATTATATATAGCATTTAAATAATGGCTTGTCAATAGAAAAATAATAGAATTTCAAAAAATATTTTTAAATAAAAATATAACTGTCTTTTGCTATAATATAAGTGTGAGTTGTTATGGTTTCCCTGCTGCTATCGTGGACGAGCCAGGAAATTAGAACCAACAGAGAGAACAAGGGCTTCTCCCTTCCCCTGTGGATGCTAAGCCCAAAAGTCGGGTAAGTATGAAGCAGGGGCACGAGCAGCCCACCTGGTAACAGGGTTCTTCCTCCAGGCAAGAATACGATAGTGGCGGGGAATATTAAAATATAGATATGCCCGACCTTTTTGAAGAAGAAAAGAATACCAGAAAACCCCTCTCAGTTCTGTTAAGACCAACCTCACTTGAAGAGTTTATCGGTCAGGAGCATATACTGGGAGAGGGCAAGATTCTCTGGCGAATAATAACCCGCCATCTCAGAACAAACCTCATAATATGGGGACCACCAGGAACTGGCAAGACATCCATCGGTCACATCATCGCAAATACAACAAACTCTGAGTTCGTCCAGATGAACGCCACAACCGCTTCTGTCTCTGATTTTCGAAAGGTCATACATGGTGCCATGAACCGTCTGAATGTCACAGGCAGGGGCACAATACTCTTCATTGATGAGATACACCGACTGACAAAGACACAGCAGGATGCCCTCCTACCTGATATGGAGGAAGGGACGATAACTGTAATTGGTGCTTCCATACATAATCCGTTTCACCGCCTTGACAGGGCGCTTCTATCAAGGGCAAAGGTGCTTGAACTAAAGCCACTTACAACAGACAACTTAAGGAAGATACTGTCTAATGCTATTGAAAGGTCGGGTGATTGGGCAGATGGCAGGACAATTGAGATTGAAGATAACGCAAAAGATAGGTTGATAGCATTATCAAATGGTGATGCGAGGAGAATGCTTGACACACTTGAGTTGATTGTGAGGGGCGCAGGTTCTGATAAAGTTGTAATAGATATAGCAATCGTTGATGAGTTCTTCGCCGAGAGAATAATTGATTATGACCAGGCAGGTGATATTCACTATCAGGTTTCGTCTGCATTCATAAAGTCAATGCGTGGCTCTGACCCCGATGCTACATTATACTGGCTGGCAAGGATGATAGAAGGAGGTGAGGACCCTGAGTTCATAGCGAGAAGGATTGTGATTGCCGCATCTGAGGATGTCGGTCTCGCTGACCCGATGGCAATAATTGTTGCAACAAGTGCCATAATAGCGATTGAGCACATTGGTATGCCCGAGGCGGTAATTCCACTTGCTCACGCGGCGCTCTATGTTGCCTGCGCTTCAAAGTCAAATACTGCATATATGGGCATAAGCAAGGCGCTTGAGGAGGTCAGGGAAAAGCCCCTACAGAAAGTGCCACTTCATTTACAGAATATACCTGAGTTTGCACTACCTGATGGAGTAGAATATAAATATCCCCATTCTTTCCCCGGTGGGTTCATCACACAGGAATACCTTGAGAAGAAACTGAGGTTATACTTTCCAAAACTTGTAGGTAAGGAGGAAGAGATATATAAAAGGTTGAATGAATTGTGGGCTGATGGAAGATTTGAGAGTAAAGAGATTGATTGATATATCAGTGCATCTCAAGTTCGGATGAGTCGCCGACATTCAGGTTGCCAAATCTTCCCCTTATCTTCGTCTCATGACCGATAAGCGACTTCTCTATAATAACACTGTCAATATGATTCTTTCTGCCAATAAGAGCATCTTTAATGCGCGAATCAGTTATTGTCGTTCCACTGCCTACCGATACATAGGGACCGATTATTGAGCGCTCTATTACTACCTTTTCAGCGATAGCCACCGGGTCTATTATAACTGTGTCTTTCAAACTACCCAGGACATCCGAGCCATTTCTGCTAAGCAATATTCTGTTTGTATCAAGAAGCGCCTGAGCGCTGCCACAATCATACCAGCCCAAAAGTGGGAATGTTGTTATATATGAACCATTCTTGACCATCTCATGGAGGGCGTCTGTTATCTGATACTCATTCTTCGTCTTTTTATCCTCTTTTATCAACCTATCAATGCAAGAGATGAGAATGTCCGTATCTTTTATGAAATAGAGACCTGTGAGAGCAAGATTTGACTTTGGCTTTAATGGCTTTTCTTCCAGTTCAACAATCCTGCCGTTCTCAACTATGACAATTCCAAAGCGCTGTGGGTTATCCACCTCCATAACACCAAGGGCATTCTTACCCTTTGTAAATACTCTATGAAGGTCTGCCTCAAATATCGTATCTCCAAGAATGATAAAGACCGGCTCTCCTTTAATATAATCCCTCGCAACATATACCGCATGGGCAATACCCAATGCCTTCTCCTGCCTTATAAATTTCATAGGGATATTGTAATTATTAAGTAAGAAGTCCTTCAGTTTATCTTCAAGATAGCCGGTTATGAAGACCATCTCGGTTATTCCCGCATCAATGAGAATCTCAACGATATGGCTTATAATCGGCTTTCCAGCAACATATAGAAGTGGCTTTGGATAGGTATTTGTATGCGGTTTTAACCTCGTCCCCTCACCTGCTACTGGTATAAGCGCCCTCATTTATATTATCTCCAATACACTATTAATAATTATACAAACATTCTAAGCCGTTTAACAGAACTATCTGGTGAGAATATCCTGCTTTTGACAATGCCCAAACTCTCTATAACAGACAACGGATAATCAAGTTTTAAATACCATTTCTCGCTGTGGCCATCTGAGCCGGCTGCGAATATCGCACCCATATCTATTGCTATCTTTATGAAATCCTCGTGTGGCACCTTCCAGCGATTGCTTATCTCAATTGCCACATCATTATCAACACATACCTCTATTATGCTCGCCATTCTATCGTATGTCCATAAAGATTGGACATCAGATAAACCCATTACAAAGTCAGGAATATAGGTTGGATGGGCGAGAATGTCTATCGGATATTTCTCCACGCATCGGACAAGCGCCCTTACCAAATTATTCATAAAGACATCAACTGAGCCATCATATACCCCATTACCAAATATCTCTATATTCTGACCCTCAACATTAAATCTATGAAGACCCCCGATAATATAATCAAGTTTATCAAGAAGTTCATACGGAACAGGAACATCACCTACCAGACCCAATTCCACACCCTTATATACACCCAGCATATTCAGTGTATTTACATACTCATTGAATATATCAACTGTGCTGATAGACCCATACTCAAGGTGGTCTGATATACCAATGGACATACCTGCCTTATCTGCAAGTGCCTTTAACTGATGTGGATTTAGCGTTCCGTCAGAAAAGTTTGTATGATTATGAAGGTCGCTTAGTTCAAACATTTTGATAAGTTAACGCAAGCAAAATAGATTCAAAGATTATAATCTTTTACTGGGAACCACCTGAACTTATAACAAGGTCAACCTGGTCGCCTTTCTTCACCTGTTCGCCCACAGGTGGCGACTGCCTTATTATCCTGCCCTTTGTGATATTGGGATTTGCCTCCTCTGTCACCTCACCGAGTTTTAAACCCCAATCATCAAACGCCTTCTTCGCAGACATTAAATCTAGTCCTATGACAGATGGCATAACTATAAACGCCTTCTCTGTGCCTAAACTGACGAGAAGGTCAACCTTACTGCCCCTCTTTGCCTTAAGATGCGCCTCGGGTGACTGCGATATGACATCGCCCTCTGGCATCTCGTCACTCGTCATCTGTTGAACCTCACCAATAGAAAGCCCTATACGTTTCAGTATCATCTCTGCCTGCCTTTGTGGAAGTCCGACAAGGTTCGGAACGTGTATCTCGCCTGTTCCAGAACTGACCCTTAATGTGACCTTCCTGTCCTTTCTGACCTTCAGACCCGCCTCCGGTCTCTGCTTGACTACGAAACCGGGAGGGTATGTTGAGTCCTCCTCACCGCCCTTAACAGCGATGAGTTGTGCCTGCTTTAAGATTGCCTCCGCCTCCTCGTATGAAAAACCGATGACATCGGGGATAACAACCTCATCGCCGCGGTGCATAAAGATTCTTCCACAGACAAGAATGGTCAGAAGGTATGTTCCGACGATGACACCGAGGGAGATGAAAAGCCACCTTATGAACTTTCTCTTCTTCGTATTCTTCTTTTCTACAATTTCGTCCATAATAGAAAATTATTGTGAGTAATATAATAATAAAATGAGCGATTTTCAAGGGATAATAATATCACTTAAATTTATATAAAAAGCAGGTATATTTCAACCCACCAAATATTAATAGCAGATGCCTATTAAGTAATCCTAATCAAACACACGCACCTTCCATAGTTCATCTTCACAAGCTATCCAATATACAATCCATTTACCATCTGGTGACCAGGAGGGTCTAGCAATACCAGCATAAGAACCTAAGGATTTGTATGGATAGTTTACAGCAATCCATGGCTTGCCACCACAGGTATTAATAAGCCACAAAGAGGCCTCAGTTTTATTATTAAAATCATATCCTGACATAGAGAAAGTAATTAAGTTACCATCGGGTGAAAAAGATCGATGATGGATATCATAATTGCTTGAGTATATAACTTTCTCTTCACCATTGTTCATATCATATATACATAAATCACAAGGGTTTACCTCTTTATCTGGATATTCTCTGTATTTAACATATGATAGAAGGTCTCCAATGCTATTAAAGTCAGGACGAGAATAATAACCATTGCTTCTGATTTCTTCTGGCTTTGAGCAATTTATATCAGATAGATATATACTCCAACCATTCCCCTCATCATTATCATTATCATATAAATAAGCGATATTGTATTTCTGTGAGATATTTCCATATATAGTTGGGGAAGTGCCTTTTAATTCAGAAAGTATTGGTTCTGAACCGGGCTTAAAATAATAGATTGGTGAATCATTCATACTATATTCAAAACTATTAAATAATAAAATATAACCATCAGAACTAATATCACTTAAAAAGCCATATTCACCACTTGTAAGATATGTAAGATTACCCCCTTCAGGGTCAATACTGTAAATATCAAAACCATGTTCTACAATCCAATATTGAAAAATAATAGAATTTCCATCATAATACCACATAGGTGAAGTTGCAAGTTCATTGAATATCTTATATGAGTAATAGGCAAACTTACCTTCAAGCCCATATATTTTTATATTTTCAAGTTTATCATCTGAACAGGTTATAAAAAATGTAAAGGTTACTACCATTAATAAAATTATTAATAACTTTTTCATCTCACACCTCCTAAAACTACTCCCTAATATATAAGACCTTCTTGTATAAATTGTAATTACTATTTTGAATATTAACTAAATACAAACCTGTTTTTAATCCAATCTGAGATGAATTTATTTCTATAATATTATCTTCACTATTTAAGTCATAATAATTATGAAAGATTAATCTTCCCGATATATCAAATAACTTTAATTCAAATTTACCAGACATGTTTTTAATATGAATGTTGAAATCACTGTAAGAAGGGTTCGGGTATATATTAATCTCTGCTTTGTTAATTTCATTAATGCTTTTAATTTTACTTAAATTATTCTCAATGAGACCTTTTGATGGTCCATTAGGTAATATCCATAATGAAGGGTCACCAAAAAGTATATATGAGATTGCCTCTCCAATGCAAATTATCCAAAAAGGTGATTCCCCATGATAAAAATTATACCAAAATTTTATTGCATCCATTTTAGCCCAGTTCAAGATTGTTCCCAGATTAGGATAACCATTGTCATATATAGCTTCATATATTTTTAGGTCAAATATCCTGTTGAAATCTGTATTTGTTCTCTTTGTTGAACCTATTGAGGCAACAGCACCATTGTCTATTTCCACCCAGCGTTCACAGAAGCATGTCTGTGTTCCAATAATTTCACCTTCACCTAAATTTGATATATTCATAAATTGACCTGTCCTACATGCTATACTAAAAATAACAGGTCTGTATTCATCAGGATTTACCTGTTCTATATCTCTGAAACCAAAATTTTCTGGAGAATAATCATCAAAGTTCTTCCACTTCCATTTATCAATTAAACCATGACCAAAATAATTTACTGTTATAGGGTGGTTGGTATTAATGTAATCAATTATACTCTGATTATCACTATCATCCCAGTATCTCTTTTCAAAATGTGGACTATAATTTTTATAACTCTTATTAATTACATTTTTATATTCATTATATAGATATTCATAACCTCCGAAATTTCTCCCTGCAACCAGAAGGTTCCTACGCATTCTACTTTCATCCCAGTGATGATAATAGTCAATTATCTTTGTAACAGGGGCATCATTTCCCTTACTACCTGGACCAATAAAAGATAACCTTCCTATGGAGAATTCTGGTGTCCAATCATCAGGGTCTTCATTATAGTCCATAAAAGTATATACCATATCACCAAAAACATGAAATTGATAAGGAGCACTGGTTCCAGGAAGAGGTATGTATTGACCATCCCCCATTAATAGAACATATACAAATTTATGGTTTTCAGTTTCATATAAGTAATATATTCTATCTCTAACATCTTCCCACATATTTGTATTTATCTGGTCAATAAGAACATGATGACCTCTTTCCTGCTCAAGAAAATTAGCCAATTCTACTGCGTAGTTATAATAGGAAGGATGTGTTAATATCAGATAGTTATAATCCCATTGAATCTCTCCAGGAAGGAGTAGTTCATCGTAATTTACAATTAAATCCCTATACATTGGAATAAACTCTACCTCTGCACCTGAACTTCTCTTCCAGTTACCCTTACTATTTGGTGTATGTGTTATATTAATTGTCATTCTGGGGTGAACTTTTAAGAGCATCTGACTTATATTATACTCAAAAGGCATAATATAAAAATTTGAAATAAAAACATCTCTGAATAAGTTTGATTCACTTACAGATTTTCTAACAGGTGGATACCATATATCTAAGGAATAAATATAATTACTCTTTGAAAATGATGAATTAATATATTCATAATCATCGTATGTTGGCTCTTGTGCGGGATATACATTGTAATTTTTAAAAAACAATTGTTTCATTGTCAGTAAAATCAATTTCAGTAGCGCTATATTCAAGATAACCAACTAAACCTGATATATGTAGAAGTGATGGCTCTCCAACATTCATTAAATTTCCATATTCTGGAATCTCTAACTTCTGATATGTTACTCCCCCAGGTCCTTCAACATCCTCAACCCACATTCCTAGTATAGTTAGCTCAATAGTCGTTAAATAATCATCATTATATGAAACAGTCATAATTGGTTGTGTTCCTTCAATATAGCCAGGCAGAAACTCAACCCAGTATGGCTCTGCCTGTGATAATGCTGGAATCAGCGAAATCAATAGAAATAATAGAAATATGAATGTATATATGTTTGTATTATACATACCCTTATAGTTAGAATTTCTTCTCATCATCTCTACCTTCTAAAGATAGGTTTTATAAAAAATCCTATCTTACTAATTAAGTTTAGAGAATATTTTAATATTTGTCAAGTAAAAAAATAAAAATTATTAAAATATCTTTTAATCTTTATAACATAAAAAATGGAGGCGGGGGGAATTGAACCCCCGTCCGAAGGCCGTTCACAAGGGGGTTTAGTGTGCGTTACCCTGATTTTTTTCTCGTCAAGCCCTGAACCTCAGGGCAGGTTAAGACCTGACAGAGTTCCCTGTTTTATTCGGGCTTGAGGGCAGGAACAGACCATCAAATCCTACTCCCACCTGACCGACGGAAGAGAAGCCCCGATGGGCGAGAGCAAATCTTCCGTTGCCGCCAGAATTAGGCGACAAGAGCCAATTCGTTGTTGGCGTTTGTACTTTGCCTGAAATCTCACGGGCTCCAGGCAGACCCGGCACACAGCCCATTGCTACTTGCGCACCCCCGTCGAACCCTTTTCGCCCCCGCAATATATATTATAACATAATACCAGAAAAGAATATATGAAATATTCTCATATAACATCAAGAGATAGAAAATTATCAGTCAAAGTTACGAGTAACAGTCCTGAAAATAATTGTTATCCAACCATTTAGTGGTATATCGCCTTAATATCGCCTAATGATGATGGATATATTGATGTCGGTGGTGTGTAATCAATTTCAAGATATGGTCTTAGAGAACTATCTGTATACTCTCTTGACCATCCTTTTATATAATGATCTGTCCAATAGTCAGGAGTAATAATAAATCCATAAGGTATTTCGCCTTTTAGCCAACTATTGACATTTACAGAAACATCCCATCTAATCCAACCAATGTTTCCTGCACACCTAGTTTCAGCGCCTCCCCTCTGAGGTCGATTATTCCAAGTTACCTTATACTCATCCCAATCTGAAACACTTAGTCTGCAAGTATAAGTATAAGGAAAATATTCTTCATACACATATAGGTAAAGATATGCTTCATTTGCAACTGAACCCTCTGGAATTGAACTTATATCAAAACGAACTAATATCCATGCTTGAGGAGCTGGTCCATGTGGATTGTAAGAATACATACAGTAAAGAAAATCCATATTACCAAAGTTAGTATCTGGATTACTGTAATGTACATAAGAATCCGCAACTGGATATAATTTAACCGTATCCGCTGGGGATTTAATAGCAAATCCAAGGACGAGATATAAAGATGTAATTAACAGGGCTATCTTAAATATACTCTTCATACACATCAACCCACATCAATTATATTTTACTAAATTATTATAAAAATGTCAACATATATATAAATGCTTATTAATAATTCAATTGTTTATATATCGCCTTGATTTCGTAATTTCTAATCCGGCTCGTGACCCTTATTTATTGTCAGCGTGTCAAGTTCTCTCGTCGTCGCATACGGCACATAGCCCTTCGCTATTGCCTTTGCGTAGAAGTCATCTATCAGGTTATCCTCAGTTACATAGTCGGTGCAGAGGACTAATTTACCGGCACCTCTGAATACATCAAGATGTGCAAGCACCAAATTTATATCTTCTTCTGGATTTGGGTCATTGTCTGTATACCAGGTGTCCTCCCTGCCAATGCCCGTCACTATCTGAACATAGTCAGAGTGCGTTGAGAGACCCTCACCGTTCTGTGGGAAGACGCCAAAGTTGCTATTCCCCGTCTTATTTCTTGCATAGTCAGCAATCGCTTTCACGAAGTCAACCATCTCCTGCTCCGCTGTATCCCTGTTAAGACCGCTCTCACCGCCCGGTCCCCAGTATTCATAAGCATCAATGATGTCAAGATAGACGCCATCAAATCCCGCGTCTATCACCCTATCAACATAACTGAAGATAATATTCTGCCACTCGGGATACCAGTATTTCACCTTGTAATTGCCAGGCCACTCGGAATTCTCGGGACCAAGCCATGGCGGGTCATCGGGGTCGGGCTTTCCATCGTGGTCCTCGTCCCAGGTTGGGTCCCAATACCAGCGGTAGTTCTCCGCCTCACCAATGCTTATATACGAGAGCACCAATTTTGGACCACCAGAACTCTGCTTCAACTCGCTTATCTCATCCCTCGTGAACTTCTCTTCGTCGCTTCCATCCTGCGAGTAGTCAATAACAACAAGGTCAAACTTCGTATCACCTATAGCATTAAGGTCAATATCCTGGAGTTGATAGACAAAGTCATTAACATCCTTCCATTCAATCGTGCCACCAGCATTTTCCTCACCACAGCCATTGAGCCACATCAAAGACAGAAAAACCATTGAAACTGCCGATAAGAACCATAAATCAAATATTTTTCTCATAACTTCACCCCTTCCTTATATAACATTAGTTTTTAAAGCAGTATTATTCAAGAACGATTTCAAATCATCCAAACTCGGGTGCCTTCCACTCGGGTCAGAGATGTAGAATGCTGATACAGCATTTGCCACTAAAAGTCGCAGATTATCAGAAAATCCAACAAGTTCGCCAAATATATCTCCCGCATTCCATGCATCGCCAGCACCTGTCAATCGCATTAGTTTAACTGAAAATGCTGGAATACGCTCTGTCTCAATATCTTTATAGTATGACTTTACGTAATTCTTTGTGTGAAGTTCAACTCTTGTATACTTCCTTAGAAAACCAATACCACCATACCTCTCTGCCTCATCTTCATTAACGCTCAGAATGTCGACGAAACCATCTCTTAATATCTCTTTTATGCCTTCAACCTCATCATCAACTTTGTCTCCCTTAGGTGATGGGTCGCCCGGGTCAAAGAATGTCCTGCCTTCGCCACTCTCCTTCACAAAACTGAATACCTCTCTTGCAAGTATTGTGCCTTTTCTATTAAGCCCCCAGTCGGATATGACTACCAAATCTGCTTTCCCTATTAACTTCCAGTCGTCATCATTCAGAAATTCAGGACCAAACTGTGATAAAGATGCTGGATAACTGAGCATTATATTTGCATCAGTAAGTTCAATAGCAGTGGTCAGGGCAAGTTCGCCATCTGTCTGGACATAAGACAGGTCAACACCAATATCACCTATGAGGTGTTCAAGCAGTTTATACCCTAACCTGTCTGTCTTCGAAATAAGATATGTCTTTACACCGAGAGATGCAAGGGCAGATGCAGTATTTGTCGCCTTCCCACCCAACTGAAGCACCTGATGGATAATGATATTTCCACCCCCCTGCCCTGCAATATCGCCAATTTTATCTGTGAATAACTTATAATCACCATCAAACTTTGCAATATTATATATACAGAAATGTGGAAGGGAGACAACCTTAAAACCACTAACATCACTTTTAAGCGCCTTAATTAGTTCTGTCTTTAAGTATAAATAATCGGTCATTTTATTTAAAATATAACTGGTTGTATGACTGCTATTTAGCCATTGATTTAAGGCGATTCACGGCTTCAGTATATCTCTCATCTCCCCTGGCAAATTCATCCAATCTCTCACAGACAAAGTCATCACACTCATAGCAATACTCCAATCCCTTCTCATCAACACAGCATTTTAGTATAGGGCAGTCACCTGACCAGTGCTTTGTCCTGTCGCCCTTGCAACCATCACAGCAGATGTCCTCTATTCTTACCTCTTTTCCCCTTTTACCGAACCACTCCTGTATTCTCTCGGCAATCTGGGGATTTTCAGTCGCCTTAAAGATGTCGCAGTCATTGCATATAAGCCCGCAGACCGCTATTATCCTTTCACTTTCCATAAATATCACCAAAACCCTTCCATATTTATCTATCATAAAATGTAAAAAATTCTACCCTGATATCAAATCAAGCACTAATAATGTTAATCTATCTCAGGACTCCGCAGCAACTACAACCTTGTCCCCCTGTGAGAAAGTTATGGGATTTGACTTATCAGGATTGATGACAACACCGTATGCTTTCTCAGCATCGTTTGCATAAGAAACGAGACGATAACCTATTGAGACTTCACTTCTTTGTTTTGCGGATTCCAGAACAGTATAGAAATTGACTGGCACGTCAAGTTTTACATAGTTCTCAGCGGGCTTAAGATATATCTCAGAGCCCTCAGGGTCAAATATATCGGTGAAGACAGCACTCAAATACTTGTTTTCTGATATCTGAGATATCATCAAACTTACAATGCGGTCGCTCACTATGAAATCGTCTGCCCTTGTCACTTCTGCAAGGTTCCTGTTTCGTATATCAAGCATTTCACTCACTATTGTGAATTTGTGCCCCTTCTTATCAGCAATATCACGAAGGTGGAGAAGAGTAATAAGGGTCATTGCATCTGCCTCCTGAGTGTCAAGTGTATCGGAATAGCATAAAATGATAACATGGTTATATGTATCTACTCCAAGTCCATCTAAAACACGCCTGTCTGTCGTACCATCTTTTCTATATGTTACCCTTACATTCTTTATATTAGAGCAATATTTGGAAATCTGCGTGTCTCCATCTTCATAATTTGCTACAACTGTAATCTCAGAACCCGGTGAAACATAATTGTCTATCTCATTGATGATTGATGGTGCTCGCCAGTTCCAGCCAAGAACAATTATTCTCTTTGGTGCCTGCTGATATTGTCTTGGCTCGCTAATTGCATCTCTATTTATCTTATAATCAATTATTCCTGAAAGTATAATTGTGTCATCATCCTCTGAAATGGCTATTAACTGGTCACCTTCTTTTATGACAGTATCCATAGGAGGATTAAGAAGTGGAGCACCACCCTTTGGATACATTCCAAGTATGGTGGAGTCCTCATATTTAAATAGCGATTCCCCGAATGTTTTTCCAATTAGTGATTGCTCTTTTGTGAAATAAATCTCATCCCCGCCAAAGTCAAGAAGTTCAACATATACAACAGAAAGACCTGACTGAAGACATGTCTGAGCTATTATTCTTGAAATCAGGTCACCTATAAGTATTAATTCTACTTCATCTTTGCCGACCATTTTTGCTACCTCAAAGTTCTTCGGATCAACAATTTCAGCAATAATATGGTATGGTTCAGGTCTTCTCTTTGGATTGTTTGTAATTGCAAGGATTGTTTTAATGACACTTGAATCAGGGTCATCACTTTCTGGTGAGAGGACAATTATTGATTTAGATGTATTCAAACTGACAATCTCAAGGTCAGTCAAGTCCATTGGACTACCCTGCCTGCATACAACACGAGTATTCTTTGTTGAACCAACTTTACTATGTATTTCCTCCTCCATCTTAACCTTATCTTTATCAGTCATGATTACAATACAGGGCTTTTTCTGGTTTTCATTGGCTACGACAAGTTCAGAAATTATTGTGAATACCTGCTCTGACCAACCAAGGATAACATTATGACCTTTCTCAATTACTTTTGAACGACCTTTTCTAAGCGTCTCAAGTTTACCCTCAATACCTGTAGTAAGAATACCTATAAGAGTGCTAATCACGAAGATACCTCCGAGAGTCACTGCAAACATACCGAATAGAAACGCCCAGGTTCCTGTGTCTCCACCCATAGTGCCAGCATCAAGGGTTCTCATCATACTCATCCACATCAACTGTGGAAAACTTAACTCAGGTGCTATATTTGACACCCAGACAATAAGCGAAATCACAACTATTAAAATTGCTGATAAAAGCCCGAGCCAACCTATTAATGCACCAGGCCCTTTTGACATTGCTTTATCAAAGGCATATCTGAATTTATCACCAAACGAAACCTTATTCATAAAGACCTCCTAAAAATTTTAGAACCATCTCTTTTTTCTAAAAAATATTAACATCACTACACCGACTATAAGCATTCCAATCAAAACCACAGGATAACTATATTTCCAACCAATCTCAGGCATAAACTTGAAATTCATTCCATATACACCAGCAATAAATGTAAGTGGAATAAATATTGTAGCGATTATAGTGAGAACCTTCATTACCTCATTCAACCGGTTGCTTATACTTGACAGGTATATATCAAGCATACCGGAGAGCATATCCCTATATGTCTCTATTGTATCAATGACCTGAAATATATGGTCATAAACATCTCTTAAAAATATCCGGGTGGTGCTACCTATAAAAGAACTCCTCTCCCTCTCAAGTGAACTCACAACCTCTCTCAGCGGCCAGACAGCCCTTCGTAGATACAACATCTCTCTCTTCAAGTTATGTATTGAGTGTAAGGTCTTCATAGTAGGATTTTTGATAAGTTCTATCTCCAGGTCTTCAATTCTATCTCCAAGTTTTTCAAGAATTGAGAAATAACTATCAACGACAGCATCAATCAGTGAATAAGCAAGAAAATCAGCACCCATCTTTCTTATTCTACCTTTGTTTGTTTTTAACATATGCCTGACGTTGTTAAAGACATCACCCTCAATATCCTCCTGAAATGAGATGACATATTTTGCACCGACTATTAAACTGACCTGTTCAATATCTATTAAATCTTTTTTCGCATTATAGTGGAGCATTTTTAAGACGATAAATAGGTATTTTTCATAATCATCAACCTTTGGTCTCTGCAGAGTATTTACAATATCTTCAATTGTAAGAGGATGAAGACCACAATGAACACCAATTTGTTCTATCACCTTTGGCTCGTGAATACCATCAACATTTATCCAACTTATAGTCCGTTTCTTCAAATATTCAAGGCAGTCATCAGGTGCATCTACCACATTTTCATCATAATGCTTATCATCATAATCAATTACTGTTATCTTAGTTGGAGGAGATTTTCTTTTATTTTTATGACCCAAATCTTCTTGAGAAAGATTCTCACTACCTGAAACCTTATTGAAATTACTGACCATATATAACAAACGAAGGTTAGAAATATTAGAATACAATTTTAGTTATTTTTCAATGTTAAATATATCAATTATTTATCAAGACAACACTACTCTAATGATAGAAATATAATCTATCATTGTTTTACAGAATATTAATTTATTTTAATTTATGCTCTAATAACAAAATTCAGATTTTTATCTCTCGTAACATCCTATATCATAGCCACTTCCCTGAGGTCTCGTATTTCCGTCAATGTCAATGGATGGAGCGCTCTCTGATGTTCCAGCGTCTATAGCAGGACTTCCATTATTCACATGATAGTCGCCGTTTGTGCCAAATGCAGGTGAGACAAATAGCGGGTCTCCATACTTATTGCCAACCCCAATGTCTGCAACATGGTCTTTATCGTAGTCCTTATTCCCATAAGTCAGGACATAATCACTATTTGGAAAATAGAAGAGATTGTATTCAATGGTGAAATTAATATCACCTGCAAGCCATATAGGCGATGCATCTCCCCTTGCACTAAATATCGTATTTTTAATTGTAAGATTAATCGGTGTTGTCGGATAATCATACTGAGCATACATAACATAGTTATTACCGACACAGTCATCAACTGTGGTGTTTATTATCTCAAAAGACGTGTTGGCATTTTCTGTATTTATTACGAGGGGTGCCCAATCAGTTGCCTGTGAATTCCCATCTCCCCTGCCATAAATAAGGCAGTTAACAACCTTACTTCCGCCTCCCCAGAGTTTCACACCATCACATGAGTTATTTGAAACATAGCATTCGTGGATATAAGTATTTCCTGCCTTTGAATCCAGACCATCTCCCCTGTTGTGCTCTGAGACCGTATCTGCTATCTCTATTGGTCCGGATGACGCCTCTATACCAAAACCATCAGGGCGTTCATAAGGGCTGGGACCCGGTCCACCCTGATAGTAATGTCCCGAATAAGCGAACCGACAGCCAGTTATAACAACATTTCTCCAGCCACCATATTCACCGGAAGGTCCACCAGCAGAACCAAAACCACAATATGATATATCACAATCTGTAATATTAAGGTAATTGACATCACCAATATCTATACCGAATTCATCAAGATGATTTATATTCAGTCTTTCAAAGTTAAGGTTGGTTGACTCTGCTCCAATTGCTGTTATTCCATCCCTGAACGACGCACCATTGTCGCTTGTTATCTCAAGATTTATAATCGTCACATAACTGACACCAGTAAGGTCTATTGCGCATCTAAGATTATCCCTGCCTGCAAGGGAAGGTGTATTTTCACCCTCGTTACACAAAAGCACCAGTGTATCACCCGGCTGAAGTTGTCTTGAGCCGTAGCCAGGCGTTGCCCAGGGTGAATCTTTTGTCCCCGGATTATTGTTGTTTCCGGTTGGCGATACATAGTAGGTGTTGCCCTGTTTTGATGATACATACCCAGGTATTTCTCCACCTACAATATTTATTACCTCATCCTGTGTCCCTGATGATGGCATTAGAATATCATCCTCTGTGCTCAGATAATATGTGTAATTTCTCTTTTGTTCGTGTCCATCGCATCCAATAATGAAATAAAATGTGAACAGCGATATTATTATCAAAACAAAAATTATCTTTACATTGTTCATCATACATCCTCCTTTTTTGGATATTATCTTAAAAATGTTTAACAATCAAAATAATAAATATTAAATAAATTGAAATGAAAATAAATTTATTTTTACTTATTTATTCTTCTTCCTGGCGTTCTTAAACTTCTCCAATTGCTTTTT